>Ga0066677_10000106_pt1 | contig 27333 bp, 24 predicted proteins | sample GraSoiAngelo_126_FD_62299 | JGI IMG/M metagenome (GOLD analysis project Ga0066677, IMG submission 62299) | Grasslands soil microbial communities from the Angelo Coastal Reserve, California, USA - 14_0927_09_20cm | ecosystem: Environmental > Terrestrial > Soil > Grasslands | place: USA... | reverse complement strand
CTCCGTCACGGGCGCCTGTGTCGGCGTTGCGCTCGCCTACGGCGGCGTGCACGTCTTGCGCGCGTGGCTGCCTTCAGGCCTGCCGCGCATCTCGGCGATCGCCATCGACCTGCGCGTGTTATCTACCGCGGCGACGGCCGCCATCATGACCGGCATCTTTTTCGGAATCGTCCCTGCCGTCCATGCCGCGAAACCCGACCTGACCAACGCGTTGAAGGACGGCGGCCGTTCGGCGACGGCAGGCGTCATGGGCCAACGTCTTCGCAGTCTTCTGGTCGTCGCCGAAGTCGCGGTCGCCGTCGTGCTGCTCGTGGGCGCCGGCCTGTTCACCGGCAGCTTCGTCAAGCTGACGCGGATCGATCCGGGATTCGATTATCACGACGTCCTCGTACTGAACGTCGGCCTGCTTCTCGCGCCGGGACGCAAGTTCGACGATCGGTTCGCCGCCCGCGGCGCACAGTACGTGCGGCAGGTGCTCGACGCGGTGGACCGTGTTCCTGGCGTGCAGATGTCGGCAGCTGTCAACGGCGGCTTGCCACTGTCGGGGAACTGGAGTCGCGACGACGTCGAGCTGCCGGGCCGCGGAGAGCTGAAAGGGGACGACGACGAGATCGATCGGCGATCCGTGACGCCGAACTACCTGCAACTGCTGCACATCCCGCTTCGCAGGGGACGCTACCTGGCAGATTCTGATCGTGCCGGTTCCACGCCGGTCGTGGTCATCAACGAAGCCGCCACGCGAAAATACTGGCCGCGCCAGGACGCGCTCGGGCAGCACATCACGATCGACCACAAGGATCGCGTGGTCGTGGGGATCGTCGGTGACATCCGTCATCTCGGACCTGAAGCGCGAGTTCGCCAGGAGTGCTACATTCCGCTCGAGCAGGACCACCACGTCAACGCCGCGATCGTGATTCGCACGGCGGGCGAGCCGCTGGCGGTGCTGCCGGCCGTGAAGGCCGCGATCTGGTCGATCAACAGGGAACAGCGGCTCTCGGGCGACCTCGTGACGCTCGACGGCTATATGGATCGCCTGATCTCGCAGCGGCGTTTCAATATGGCGGTCCTCGCGTTATTCGGCGTGCTCGGCCTCGTGATTGCAGCCGTCGGCATTTACGGCGTGATGGCGTATGTGGTCGCGCAGCGCATCAATGAAATCGGCGTGCGTATGGCGCTGGGCGCCACGCGAGGAAACGTCGTCTCCATGGTACTGCGCCGCGCGGGCACGCTGATGATCGTGGGGCTGGCGATAGGCGCCGTCGCGTCGTGGTACCTGGGCGCCGGTATAAGGACGTTTCTTTTCGAGGTGCAACCGAACGACGGCGGCATCTTCGCCGCCGCACTCGCAACCCTCGGTCTCGCAGGATTAATCGCCAGCATCGTCCCCGCGCGCCGTGCCGCGACGGTCGATCCACTCGTCGCGTTACGACACCAATAGCACGGTTGATCGCGTTTCGGTTGTCCGTAATGCGCGATCCGGAATGCGTTGAACCGTGAACCATGAACCATGAACCATGAACCGTGAACCGTGAACCGTGAACCCTGTTACCCGGTAACCTTGAAGCTGACGCGCTGTTCGACGGGCTCCGCGTCGCTGGTGGCGGTGAACTGGAGGATGTAGTCCCCTGGCGCGAGGGGCGCCAGCGGAAGGTCGAACTGCGACACGCCGGTTCCGGCGTCCCCTGGCACCGGCGCCAAGTCCCACATCTTCTTACCGCTGCGGTTCAAGAGCTGCGCGGTGACGCGCGGGCGATCCCCCGAGCCGGAGAGCGCGGGGACGCGAATCAGCAGGCGCTCGGTGCGACGGAACTCGCGGGACGGATCGGGCGACGCGTCCAGCTCACCACTCGCCACGCGGAACTCACGCGCGGACCGCGTCGGCAGGAAGACAGGCGGCAGCAGCTGCGTGCGGCGTGGCTGCAGATCGGGAACGTCGAAGTCGCGCGCATCGAAATCGAGCCGCTCCCCACGATCTCCGAGGATCGTCATGTCGAGCTGCACCGGCCCGGCCGGAGCGTCGAACTCCGCGCGATCGACGGAACTGGCCGTTTCTCCAATCCCTCGCACTGGTTCGAGCGTACCGTTGAACAATAGCGCGCCATCCTTGGTCGTCGCCTTCAGCATGACGCGCGCCGCATTCGATCGTGTCGTTCCTCCGAGGCTGGACGCCGGCTCCCATGTGACGACAACGCGCGCGCGAGCCTCCGACGCACGCGTCACACCCGTCCACGCCTGGATCAAGGGGCTGCGCCGCAGCGGCCGCGCCGCGTCGAGCATCGGCACCGTCGAGCGCATCGCGCGCCGCGTTTCCGGTGATGGAGGAGAGATGTAGCCTGCGCGGGCGCGCACCTGGGCGCCGCGCCGCGATGTCCGCACCGTCACTTCGTGAAACCTGCCGTCGTCGCTTCCCGCGGGATCGTATGTGAGCAGATAGCCGGAATCCAGCTCGCGCGCCGCCTGGCGCAGCGCGGCATCGAGATCCGAGCCGGTGTTGAACGTGCCGCCCGTCTGCGCCGCAAGCGACGCGAGCACCCGTGACTCGCCAACAGCTCCCGCCGGCACCACGCGAGGATTGAAGGCGTAAACCGGCACGTCGTACCGATTTGCGAAGCGCTCGACGATGCCGAGGTCGGGAAGCGTGCGAGCTTGCGCGGCGCCGGGTAATTGCGTGAATCCCTCGCTGACCACAATCATCGCGCTTCGTCCTGCCGCCGCGCCCAGCCGGGCGGCGAGCGCGCGGAGCGCCGAGAGCACGACCTGCGCCCGCGCGCGTTCAGCCAGCGCCGGCGCGCGGCCGATCGCTTCCTCTTCGAGCGGCGTGCGCGGTGTGTAGTTGCCCTTGCGGCCTTCGAATGCTGCGATGGCCTTCCTGATTGCATCGCGATCGTTCGAGAGCCGGATCGACGGCAGCGAATCGAGCGGCTTCAGGACGACGACCATGTCGTCGGCGCGAAGCTGCTGATCGGCAAATGCGGTCAGCGCGGCGCGCACGCGATCCGTGTCCTCGGGATCCACGTGGAACTCGTCGAGCAGGATGGCGACTCGGCGCGGTTCCGGCTTGCGGGCCTCAACCGATTGCAATGGCTGCGCGACGCCCTGATCGAGGAGAGAGAAGTCCTTCAGCGTGAGGCCGGACAGCGGCTTGCCCTGGTGATCGATCACTGTCGCCGTGATGCGCACGGGATGCGCGGGTGTGTCCTCGCGGCCGAGCGCGGGCGCCGTGACAAGGAGAGCGACGAGCAGCGCACGTTTCATGGTCGGCCGGCCCTCTAGAGCATCTTGCTACAATCCCGCATTACCAACAAGATGTCGTCGCTTCCACCGTCAGGTGAAAGGAAGGACTGTTTTGGGGTCGCCGGGATCTTCCGCCTGAAGGCGGAAGCCACATCACTCTCGAAGATCGAGGAGGACACGCATGATCGCTTTCGCCGTCGCACTGTTGCTCGTCCCGCCGGCCACCATACAGGTGGCGGGCGCGAGCTCGCCACAGGCCTCGGAGGCCGTGAGCCTGCAGGCCGATTTCCTGAAGGATTGGGAAGCGCAAAAGAACAAATTGATGAAGATTGCCGCGGCAATGCCGGACGACAAGTTCGGGTTCAAGCCGAAGCCCGAGCTCCGCACGTGGGCGGAGCAGCTCACGCACATCGCGGGAAATATCATCGGCACAATGCGGCGGCTGGACGCGTCCGTCACACCTCCGACGCCTCCTGAGAAGGCGGACACGAAAGCCGACGTGCTCAAAGTGCTTGGCGACGCGTTCGATTTCGGTATCGCGGTGTTGAAGAAGCAGACCGATGCAACGATCGTCCAGAGCGTGCAAGGGCCGACATATTACGGACCAGGCCTGTCGACGCGCGCGCGTCTCATCTATCGGACGATGGTGCACAGCGAAGACGAGTACGGCGTGATGACGGTGTATTTGCGACTGAACGGCATTACGCCGCCAGCCAGCGAGCGGTAGGGCTAGCGCACTGCGAGTGAAGCAAAGGGTGGCTTGACCAGGGCAACGAGGTGCGCCCGCCTTCGTGCTCCGGCGCGGCAGCTTTCAAATGATCGCGGGACAGCGAAAGTTGGCTTGCCAGCCGTAGCTCCCTCACGCTTCAGGGGGAGCGAAGGCTGGTGGGCCGTCGCTCGAGTCTGCGAACCACCGTCGGGAGGAGTCGCGGTCGAGGGCAGTTGGCGAGCGACGGGCCCGTCGCGCATCTTACAGGGGATTGGACGGATGTGAAATGCCAATGGACTGGCAATTCGGAGAAAAATTTATGACGTCCTCTCGCCCATACAGCGGGTGTGCTCCGGGGAGGACGCGCATCGACGCCAGGGCCGGAATGTCCGCGCATGGGCTGGGCACCGTCGTTGCTTGTCAACCAGGCGCCTGCCGCCGGAGGTTTCGTCGTGATTCCCAAACGTTTCGTGATTGCCGCGTGCGTCTGCCTCGCCACTGCGACGCTTTGGCCGTCTGAGGCGCTGGCCCAGCGGCGGGTCGGCCACGTCCGTCCCGTCCGCTCCGTGGTGGTGCTCGGGGGTGGCTTCTTCTACAACCCGTTTTTCTACTACTCCCCCTTTTATTGGGGCGGGTGGTATCCGGGTTTCGGCTACGGCGGCTATCCCTCCGCGCCTTACGGGTACGGGTATGGGTACGGACCAGCCATCTCAGAGGCGCGCCTTCAAATCAAGCCGCGCGACGCGGAAGTCTTCGTCGATGGCTATTACGTCGGCCGCGTCGACAATTTCGACGGCGTGTTCCAGCGCCTCGACCTTCCCCCTGGCGAACACGAGATAACTGTGTATCGCGACGGGTATCGGACGTATCGCCAGAAGAACCTCTTCCGTCCGGGAGAGGGATACAAATTCCAGGCAACGCTCGAGCCGCTCGCCGCGGGCGAAGCTCAGGAGCCGCGTCCGCGCGCCTCCGCGACGCCGCCCGCTCAGCAGCCTCCCTACGGCCAGCCTGGCCCATATCCGTCCGGGCCGGAGCGCGGACGGACGATGCCGATACCCGAACGCCGCGCCGGCGAACGCACAGAGACCGGCGGGTTCGGCACGCTGAACGTCCGCGTACAGCCTGCAGACGCGACCGTGACGATTGACGGCGAGCGGTGGGACAGCCCTGAAGGGGGCAGCCGCCTGCAGGTGCAGCTGGCCGTCGGCCGTCACCAGATCGAAGTGCGCAAGGACGGCTTCAAGCCATACTCGACCTCCGTCGACATCCGCGCAGGGGAGACGGAAACCGTCAACGTCAGCCTGCCGGCTGGCCGCGAACAATAGAAGCGGTTTCAGAAGCGCTCTCGTGGCCGGCTTGAGCTGGAAGATCCGTTCGCTGCGAAAAGACTCCGCCTGAAGGCGGAAACCACGAGAGTCTGAAAAAACCGTAGCGTCATCGTTTCTTCACAACGGCGCCACGCGATCGTCACGTGGCGCCGGTCTATCCGTTCGAATCGGATGCGCATGCCTGCCTTGCATCCGTCGGAGGCGATCGTGCTGCGTGAAATGGCCATCCTCGTTGCGAACGGAACCGCTATCTACATCTGGTTGTCGGCGCTGTGCGCGCCGCTGCTTTCGATCGTCCCGACTATCGCCCGAGATCCTCTTCACGCGCGCGCGTGGCGCGCTGCAGGCCTTGCATCGGCGATCGTTGTGCTGTGGACGACGATCATGGCGGCGTCAATGTTGTTGCTCGCGACGCTTGCGCCGCGGACGGCCCTGGCGATGTTGGAGAGCCCGGTACGCGATGTGGCGTTGCTCGCCGGCGGCGCACTCTGGCTCGCACGCACCGCGTGGATTGGCCTGCCTCGCCTGGGAACCGACACAGAGATTGCGTCGGCGCTTGCCGTCGTCTCGCTCTTCCGCGACGATCTGGAGACGCTGCGGTCGGCCGAAGCGCTCTATCGCGAACGCGTACTCTCGGCGCCCGCTGTGTCCGGGCGCAATGTGCGGGTCAGGGTTGCGCCGGTCTAGCGGTTGCCAGCATCACAGGTGGACAGAGATCAGGAGACTCTGGTTTCAGGCTCTCCTGAACTCTCGATCTCCTGTTCCCATTTCGGGATCCACAGCTCGAACATCGCGCCGCCGCCCGGCGCGTTCGATGCGCGCACCTCGCCGCCGTGACGGTTCACGATGGCCTGCACGATGGAGAGACCGAGGCCGCTGCCGGACGGGATTCGCGTGCCGGCGCGAGACGCATCCACTTTATAGAAGCGATCGAAGACGTGCGGCAGATGCTCCGGCGGAATGCCGGGCCCCGTGTCTATGACTCTGATCCTGACGCGCGCGTTGTCTGGGGCTGCATGCAACGTGATGCGGCCGTCATCGGGCGTGTGACGGATCGCGTTGGCGGCCAGGTTTTGCAGCGCCTGCTCGAGGCGTGCGCGATCGCCGGAGATGAGCGGCGTCGGGTCTTCAATGCGGACGTCGAGCGTCAGACGCCGCTCGCACAGCACGGGCCGATGTCGATCGGCGACACGTCCGAAGAGCTCGCGGACGTCGATCGCTTCGGTCTTCAGCCGCTCGCCGCTCCCTTCCACTCGCGCGACGTCCAGCAAATCGCCGATGATCGCCTCGAGCTTGTGCGTTTCTTCTTCGATGATGTCGAGGTAGCGGCGGCGCGTGGACTCGTCGATCGAGAGCTCGGCCATTGCAAGCGTCTCGACGTAGCCACGGATTGCGGAAAGAGGCGTCATGAGCTCGTGCGAGACGTCGGCGAGCAGCTGGCGCCGCGCCCGGTCGGACGCGGCGAGCGCGGTCGCCCGCGCCTGGAGATCCTCAGCCATCCGGTTGAACGCGCGCGAGAGCGCGCTGACCTCGTCGCCCCCCGCCTCGTTCGCGCGCACGTCGGTGCGCCCTTCGCGCAACGCCACCGTTGCGCCTTCGAGCTCACGCAGCCGCTTGTGCGCAGGGCGGAAGATGAGCAGCGCCGACACCGCGGCGCCCGCGGCGAGCAGCGCCAGTCCTGCGAGCGTCAACGTCGGCGCGAGCTCTCGGAGGCCGATGAACGCTGGCGGCGGATTTCTGGGCACCGCCGCGACGCCAACCTCGATCTCGCCTTCCATGATAGAGGCGTATTCGGCTCGACGCGGGTGACGCATATCGTGGCTGCGCTCCCACTCCAACTCACCGCCCGCGCCGCGCGCGAGTCGTTGTTTCGCCTCTTCGAGAAATTCGCGCGGCAGCAGGTTCGCGCCCCGATTCGATCCGACACGGCCGTCGCGCAACACGACCGCGAACGGCTGCACCGGGCGCCGATAGCGCCGCGCGAGATAGCCGTCGAGCGATACTTCGGGATCCTGTGCGAGCTCGGTCTGCACGTCCTGCGCCGCGGCCGCGGCCAGCTGTGACGGCGTGCGATAGGCGGAACCCCAGATGCCGCTCGTCAGCCAGAGGAACAGCGCGCCCTGCGCGACGAGCAGCACCGCGAGCAGCGCGACGAAGCCGACGCCGATGCGCCAATACAGGCTGCTGTACCAGTTGCGATCAGACATCGGCGAATTTGTATCCCGTGCCCCACACGGTAAGGATCAATCGGGGCTCGGCCGCTTCGTCCTCGAGCTTCTTGCGGAGACGCTTCACCAGGGTGTCGACGCTGCGCACGGTGATGTGCGTGTCGTTGCCCCAGACGCGCTGCACGAGCGCTTCGCGGCTGAACACGATTCCCCGATTGCTCGCCAGCAGGTACAGCAGATCGAATTCGTGCGCGGTGAGATCGATATCGCGTCCGTCGATGCGCGCCATGCGACGGGCTGGGTCGACGGTCACCCCGGCAACCGTGACGCTCGGGCTCGTCGCCGCGACCGGTGACGCCGTGCGCCTGCGCCGCAGCAGCGCGCGCACGCGCGCGACGAGCTCCCGCACGCCGAACGGTTTCGCCAGGTAATCGTCTGCGCCGCTTTCGAGGCCGAGGACCTTGTCGGATTCCTCGCGCCGCGCGGTGAGCATCAGAATCGGCACGTCGCCATTGCTCGACTCGCGCCTGATCGCGCGACACACCGTCATCCCGTCCAGTCCCGGCAGCATCAGGTCGAGCACGACGAGGTCGAACCGCTCGCTGCGCGCGAGTCGCAGCCCTTCGGTTCCATCGGCCGCCGCGATTCCCTCGAGCCCTTCCAGCCGGAGATGCAGCAGGACGAGATCCCGGATGTTCTGTTCGTCTTCGACGACGAGCACACGCGCGGCTGGCGCAGCGGGCATCATGTGACGAGTGTAAACTCCGCCGCCCTGATCGCAAGGCATGCCACCATTTTTTCATCAGCCCGCCACCGGGCCGACACGATCCGGCCCATCTCACGCGGATCTTCAGACCCGCCGGATCATCCCCGTAACGCTGGCAATCCGAGGCGCCTCTCAAGAGGCGCCCTGCATCCGACGTGTAGGGCGCCTCTTCTGACCCGCCGGATCAGCCGCGCAGCACCCGGACCGGATCCACACTCGCCGCGCGGCGAGCGGGGACGAACGCGGCAAGCGCAGCAACTGAGAGGAGCACCGCCGCCACAATCGTGAAGGTCGTGACATCGTGCGGTGTAATGCCGTACAGCAGCGTCGCGACGGAACGCGACAGCCACGCGGACGCGATGAGCCCCGTCAAGATGCCTGCTCCGGCAATCCGCACGCATTGTCCGACGACGAGCGCGACGAGGTCATGTGGCGCCGCTCCGAGCGCCGCGCGTACGCCAATCTCGCGAGCGCGCTGCGCAACCGAGTAGGACAGCACGCCGAACAGTCCGACCGCTGCGATCGCAACCGCGAAGACGGCGAATGTCCCGAGCAGCACCGCGTACAACCGCGGCTGCGCGAGGCTGCCGGTGACGAGATCCTCCATCGTCTGGATCGACTCAATCGACGCACCCGGCGCTGCTTCGCGCACGATCGATCGCACCAGCGAGACGAGTGCACGTGGATCTGTCGTCGTACGGACGATGACGTTCTCGTCCGAATCCCACAGCGGTTGCTGCGTGGCGGGGAAAAAGATCTCCGGTGCCGGTGTGTCGATGACATTCTGACGCACTGTGTCTTCGACGACGCCGATGATGCGCCGCGGCGCACGTTCCGTCTGACCGGGGATCGTCCAGTCGAGCGCTCTGCCATCGAGATACTTCCGCGAGAACTCGCGATTGACGATGATCACCGGCTGCGCCGTCGCGCTGTCCTCGCTCGTGAATTCTCGTCCATCGGCCAGTCGCTGACCGAGCGCGGCGAAATAGCCCGCGCTGATTGCCCGCGTGCCGGTCTGAATCTGGAGCGTGCTGCCGTCGCGTTTTCTGAGAGGGAAGGAAGACAGAACGGTGCCGGGCGTGAACGGAAGGAGCGTTGCATATGCCACGGCAGCCACACCCGCTGTTCCGCGAAGCCGCGCCGCAGTCTGCTCGAGAATCGGCAGCCGCTGTTCCGGCGTGAAGTCCGAGTCGGGCAGGATGATACGGGCGGTGAGTAGATTCGCCGGTTGATAGCCGAGTGGTGCATTCATCAAGCCCGTGAAGCTACGCAACAGGAGCAGCCCACCCACGAGCAGCACGCACGCGATTGCCACTTGTCCCGCCATAATCAGCGCGCGCGCACGCGCGAGAGGGGAGCGCAAACTTCCGCCGACCGGCGCGAGCGAATCTTCGACGAGCGCCGGAACGACGTTCCGGCGCGTTGCATTCAGCGCCGGCAGCAGGCCGAATGCGAGACCGGCGCCCACCGAAAGCAGGACTGCGAGCGCCTGCATCCGGAGGTCGAACGAGAGGTCGTCGAGTCGCGGGAAGTTCGCAGGCAACACCGACGGCAGAACACGGTGCATCCAGGTCGCGAGCACGAGCGCGACCAGGCCGCCGAGCAATCCGAGCACCGCATTCTCAATCAGACTCTGGCGGAACAGGCGTCCGCGAGCCGCGCCGAGCGCCGCGCGAATCGCGTACTCGCGGCGCCGCGTCGTTGCCCGCGCGAGTTGCAGACTCGCCACGTTTGCCGTGGCGGTGACGAGGAGAAGAATGACCGCGCCGAGCATGATCAGGATCGCGTCACGAACCTTGCCGGTGAGCGCCTCCAGCATCGGGAGGGCACTGACTTCAACAGGCCCGTTGCTGCCGAACACCGCCACTCCGACCGGTCCGAGCGTGGGACCGGATCGGCCGCGCGCCGTTCCTTCCGCCGCCGCCTGGGCCGGCGTCACGCCCTCGCGCAGGCGCCCGACTGCCTGGAACATCGAAATGTAGGTGCCAGGCTTCCCTGATTGCGTGACTGGACGGATGTACAGCGGCTGCCATGCACGCGTCTCGCGATCGGGAAATGCGAACGATGACGGCATCACGCCGACAATCGTGCAGGACGTCCCGTCGAGCCGCACACGCTGGCCGAGGATATCGGCGCGGCCACCGAACTGTTCCTGCCAGAAGCCGCGCGAGATGATGACCGCGCTCGGCTGGCCGGGATCTTCCTCACCCGTGGCGAATGTTCTGCCGATCGCCGGCGCGGTTCCGAGCATCTCGAACAATCCCGGCGTCACGCCCGCCACCTTCAGCTGCCGCGGTTCGCCCAGACCGGTCACCGTGGCGTTCCGGCCGGACCACGCGCCGATGGCATCGAGCGTCGTCGGCGCCGGCTGCCGCCATGCGAGATAGCTGGCGTTGGTCATCATGGGTTGGAAACGACCGGTCGCTCCCTGTCGTGTCTCATACAGCCGCACCAGGCGTGGTGCGTCCGCCCACGGCAATGGCTTGAGCAGCACGCCATAGGCGACGCTCCCGAGCACCGTCGTGGCCGCGATCCCGAGCGCCATCGTGACGATGACGACCGCCGCATATGCGGGTTGGCGGCGGAGGAGCCTCGCCGCGTACTTCACGTCCTGGACGAGACCGATCGCGCGCGACGCGGGACCCGGCGGAACGACGGCCGCGGGGCGCCGCGGACGCCGGTGAAAGACCGACGGATCGGTGGTCCATTCGGCAATCTGCTCATCCACGCGCGCGATCGCCTCTGCCTCGCTGGCGCCGTCCGCGCGCCGCGCCGCATACGTTGCTCCGGCGTGCTGCGCCAGTTCCTCGATGATGTCGGCGTCCGGTGTCATCGGTCCGAACGCCACGCGGATCCTCGCGTGCCAGTGCATGGGCGCCTCCTCAGGCGTGACGGATACGCGCGACGCGATCCAGCGCGATGAAGAACTTGTCCCAGATGCTGCGCTGCCGCGCGAGCACCTCACGTCCCTTGCGCGTGACGCGGTAGTAGCGGCGGCGTCGCTGGCCGCTCTTCTCGACCCATCGTCCTTCGATCAATCCGCGGTCCTCCAGCCGATAGAGCGTCGGGTAGAGCGACGCCACGTGAAAATTGATGGCCCCTTCGGACCGGTCGGCGATCAGGCGTCCGATCTCGTAGCCATGGCGCTGCCGGTCCTCGAGCAGCGCCAGGATGAGGAGTTCGGCACTGCCGCGCTTGAGCTCGCGTTCGAGTGCATGTGTGACCATATGTGGGCACAACAAATATAGCATTTCTCAATCGAGGGGCTTCGCCCCTCGAACTCCCCTACACGGCTCGCTCGCGGGGCCCCTGGCCCCACTCCGCTCGCGTGGCTCACTCGCTCTCGCTCGTTCGCTCGTACGAATCGCAAGTGCGCACTGCTTCCTCCTCCCCGGCCTTGATTTCATGCGCCCGGCCCACCTACACTCGCGCGTATACGCGCCTGCGGGCCGCAAGCGAGCGTCGGAGGGAAGTCGCAAGGGAATCCCAACGCGGAGCGTTGGGGCCTGAGCGACCGCGAGCGCGCAGCGAGGTGGGGAACCTAAAGGGGCCTCACCGAGCGGAGTGAATAATGGAAACCCTCGACCTCTGGTCCATGCTTTTCGTCTTCATGCTGGCGACGTTTGTCGGGTTCCAGGTCATTCAGAACGTCTCCCGGCTGCTCCACACGCCGCTCATGTCGCTCACCAACGCGATCTCGGCTATCGCGGTGGTCGGCTCGATTCTCATCGCAGGGGAACGCGAGTCGGACTTCACCACGATTCTCGGCACGATTGCGGTCGCCGCCTCCATGACGAACATCGTCAGCGGCTTTCTCATCACCGATCGCATGCTGAAGATGTTCCGTGAGAAAGGGCGCGGGCCGAATGCGAGCGGAGCCCTTTCGACAGGCTCAGGGCAGGCCGCGCGATGAACGAGCATGTCATCCAGCTCAGTTACCTCGCTGCCGCCATCCTCTTCATTCTGTCCCTCCGCTGGCTGAACCATCCGCGCACGGCGCGGCGCGGGGTCGCGGCAGGCATCGCGGGCATGGCCGCGGCGATCGTCGGCACGCTCATGGCCCCGGAGATCGTCGACTACAAATGGATTGTCGCGGCGCTGGTCGTGGGCACCGCCGCCGGCGTACCGTTGTCGTGGGTGCCGCTGACCGCCGTTCCACAACGGACGGCGCTCTCGCATGCGTTCGGCGGTCTCGCAGCGGGCCTCGTCGGCTGCGCGAAGTATGCGATGTGGCTGGACCAGGGGCAGCTCACCAGCTTCCGTACTGGCGCGATCGCGCTCGAGGTGATCCTCGGGTTTCTGACGTTCACGGGCAGTCTGATGGCCGCGGGCAAGTTGCAGGAAATCGTGCCGACCCGCCCGATCACCTACCGCAACCAGAATCTCGTGAACCTGTCGCTGCTCGCGCTCGCGATCGTCGCGGGCGTGTATCTGTCGATCAATCCGCAGTTCTGGCCGGCGTTCGTCGCGATCATCGTGCTGTCGCTTGTCTTCGGCGTCCTTCTGATCATTCCGATCGGGGGGGCCGACATGCCGACGGTGATCTCGCTCCTGAACTCGTATGCGGGTCTCTCGGCCGTTGCCATGGGCTTCGTCCTCGGCAACAAGCTGCTCATCACCGCGGGCGCGCTCGACGGATCGTCGGGTCTCATTTTGTCGATCATCATGTGCCGGGCGATGAACCGCTCGTTCACGAACGTGCTGTTCGGCGCGTTCGGGCAGGTGCAGGCGAGCGCGCAGCTCGGAGAAGCGAAGACCGTCAAGAGCGCCACGTCGCAGGACGTCGCCGACATCCTCACGAACGCCGACCGCGTCGTCATCATCCCGGGCTACGGCATGGCGGTCGCGCAGGCGCAGCACCGGGTTCACGAGCTGTACGATCAGTTGACCAAGCGCGGCGTGGACGTGAAGTTCGCGATCCACCCCGTCGCCGGGCGCATGCCCGGTCACATGAACGTGCTGCTTGCCGAGGCGGAAATTCCATATGAGTCGCTCGTCGAAATGGACGACATCAATCCCGAGCTGCCACAGACCGACGTCTGCCTCGTCGTCGGCGCCAACGATGTCGTCAATCCTGCCGCGCGCCACGACAAGGGCAGTCCAATCTACGGCATGCCCATTATCGACGCCGACAAGGCAAAGGCGGTGATCGCGATCAAGCGATCCATGAATCCCGGATTCGCGGGGATCGAGAACGAGTTGTATTACGACGACAAGACCCTGATGGCCTTCGGAGACGCGAAGCAGGTGCTCGGCGACGTCGTGAAGGCCGTCGCCGGCGAGACCGCCTCCGTACAGTGAAAAGGGAAGGCGTCGGTCCTTCGACTCCTTCGGCCTCCTTCGAGTCCTTGCTCTCCAGATCTGCAATCCCACCCACAAAAGTGGGGCTTCAGAACGCCGGCGTATCCTCCTAATCTATTGGTAACTCTAGGATTTGCGCGCTTCCGCGGCTGGCACGGGGGCAGCATTTACCGTTGCATGAGCGGCGTCTCTGCTGCCCGACCGCATCCGGGAGGGCCACCCGCCACGGTGTTGATCGTCGACGATGCGGCCGACGCGCGGTCGTTGTACGGCGAGTATCTCGAGTTCTGTGGATTCCGCGTGATCTCCGCGATCGACACTCTGCAGGGTACGTCGATGGCGCAGCTTCACATGCCCGACATCATCCTCATGGATCTTGCGCTGCCGCTGATGAACGGCTGGGAGGCGATTCGACAGCTGCGGGCGAATCCGCGCACGCGCGGCATTCCTGTTGTCGCCGTCAGCGCGCATGCCGGCAGCGATGAACCTGCGCGCGCGCGCGAAGCAGGGGCCGACGTCTGTCTGACCAAACCCTGCGTTCCCTCGCAGGTGGCGCGCGCGATTTCGGCGCTTCTCACCTGGCATCGCCTCAGAATTGCACAATAAGGGCGGAGGACGGAGGACCCGCCTTCGCCGCTCCGCGGCTTCGGCGCGGCAGGCTGGCGCTTGGACATCGAAGCGAGAACCGCGAACTTCGAACCTCGGACCTCGGACCTCGGACCTCGGACCTCGTCAGCGCAGAGTATAGAGGTAGGCTGCGATATCCCTGGCGTCCTCGTCCGTGACGCCCATATTCGGCATCACGTTCTTCGGGTCGACCTCCTGCGGATGCTGAATCCACTTCATCATGTTGCCAGGCGAGTTCGTCAGGTGTCCGGCGAGATAGCTCCGCACGGCGATGCGATCCAGCGGCGGACCGACAGTGGCATTCGCGCCGTGGATGCCCGGGATCGTATGGCATGCGGCGCATCCGTACTTCCCGATCGCTGACCGGCCGCGTTCGATATCGCCGCCGGTGATCATCGACGCTTCGCTCGTCGCCGATGGACGGCACCCGCCAAGGAGCGCGGCCGCAACGACGACGACGACGAACGGAGGGAGTTCACCGCGCATGGGGCCTCGGCTTCAGCAGCCGGTGCGCCGACGTATCGGCCGACCCGAATGCGACACGTTTCTCGGACTCTCCCAGCCATGCCGCGAACAACGCCAGGCCGAACACGATGAAGATCATGCCCGCAGGGATCCACATGAGCAATCCCGCGAGCTGCTGATCGGCGAGCGCATCCACAGTCCACACCTGCGCCTGCTGCCCGTAATCGCCGTACCAGACCTCCGGCGAGACCGCGAGCAGCGCACCGAGCGCGCTGCTGTGGATCGCCGTCAGGAACACGTACAGGACGCCAAGGCCGTAGCCCGCGCGTCCATATCGTCCATTCACCATCGCCCACCAGAACAGCGACGCAGACAGCACGAAGCAGAGATGCTCCAGCGCATGGACTGCGTCGTTGCGGAGGGCTGCCTGATACCAGGACGGAATGTGCCACAGCCAGAGCGCTACCGCCTGCAGGATGAACACCGTCAGCGGCGCGGTGAGGTGATGCCACGCGCCGACGACCTGTCGGCGTCGCGCACGACGCGCGATCGAGTCGCGTCCGCGATCGCCAAACGCCCAGAGCCACGCGAAGATTGGATGTCCGAACGTCAGCAGCGGCGCTGCCACGAGCATCAGCAGCGTGTGCTGCGTCATGTGCACCGAGAACAGGATCTGCGAGATCCAGGCGACGGGGGAGAGCAGCGCAACCACGATGGTCATCGTGCCCGCGGCAAAGGACGCGAGCTGCCAGTAGGTCACCCCGCGTCCGCGCCCGGCACGTCGCCACAACCGCGCCACGCCGATCGCATACAGCACAATAGAAATCGCAAGCGGGACGAGCACGTAGGGTTCCCACGTCCACTGCCATCTTCCCGCCTCGAGAACTCCACGCGCACCTTCGTGCGCCTCGACACCGCGTGAGCCGAGTAGTGCGATCACGAGCAGTGCGAGAGCAGTGGTTTGCGGACCTCGGACCTCGAACCTCGGACCTGGGCTCTCCGCCGTCGCGCCTCGCACCTCGCGCCTCGCACCTCGGATCACTGGCATGGCTGGTAGACAATCACTGGAATCTCGGTTGCAATGATCACGATGATGAACCACGCGCACATCAGCGCGCCGCCGTAGGCGAGGAACCGCGCGCGGAGCTCGGACGTTTCGTCCTGGTTCGCCGTCGGCGCCTCTGTCGGTCCACTGGTGCGCGCGCGCCACGCGCCGAGACCCGCCAGCCCGACCAGCGCCAGCGCGACGGCCGACGCGACGTGCAGCATCCAGTCGTGCCGCTGTTCGCACGCGACATACGTCATGACGTAGTTCACCTCCAGCAGCGTCAGCCACACGAGAGGTCCGGCGAGGACGCCGGCCGCGAGCGCGGCCACCCGCCGCGGCTCATGCAATGCGCGGCGCAAAGTAGATGAGGGCATAGATCGGCAGCCACGACAGCACGACGAAGTACCAATACATCGCGTTCTCGCTGACGTCGACGAAGCGGTGTTCGTCGATCGGCCCGGTGAACATCAGCACCGTGAGCACGCCCGTGTCGACCCAGTCAGTCAGAATGTGGACGGTGTGAAATCCGAGCAGCGCCCACGTGATCGATCCGTATGCGTTCGAATCGAACGACACATTGAGCGACATGAACTCGAAGACGCGGACGACGTTGAAGGCGAGACCAAACAACATGCACACGATCAGCCAGAGCTGCACCGTGCGGAGGTGGAACTTCTCGGCCGCGCGCTTGGTCAGCTCGTTCGGAATCGTCGAGACGAGGAGGATGATCGTGTTGACCGTTCCCCACAGCAGGCCGGGCGGCAGAATGTTGCCGGGCGGCCAGTGCTCGTTGCGTCCCTTGAGATACAGGTCGGTCATGATCAGCAGCGCGAAGACCGTGCCTTCGATCGCCACCATGCCCATCGTCGCCCACCACAGGATGCTGCGATGGCCGAAGGCGTGTTCAGGCAGCGGCGAGACATCGATCGCGGTCTGGGTCACGATGTCGCTTCCCTGGGCTCGAGCCGCGCCAGCTCCCGCTCCATCTCACGCGGCGGTACGCCCCGGTGCGGCCAGAACCAGCCGACCAGCGTGATGAACAACGGAATCGATCCCCACACGACGCCCCACGGGCTGAAGATCGACCAGATGAAGAGAATCGTCGTCGCGATCGCTGCGAGCAGCGGCCAGATCGATGGCCCCGGCGTCGGGTATCGATGATCCGGCTCCGCATCGAGCAGGTGCGTGACGAGCACTTCGCACTTCTCCGGGTTCAGTCCGATGACGAATGGCGGCGTCAGTTCCGTGTGCCACAGCGGGTCCCTGCTGCCGACGGTAGGCTGCGGCGAGAAGTTGTACACGGGGGGCGGCGATGAGGTGGACCATTCGAGATCCGCGGCGTCCCACGGATTGTCGGTCGCGGCCGCGCCCACGCGCAGGCTGACGATCACGTTGATCAAATAGACGGTCAGCGCCACCGCGATAATCCCGGCGCCGATGCTTGCCAGCAGGTTCAGCGATCCCCAGCCCATCGCAGCCGGATAGGTGTAAACACGTCGCGGCATGCCCTGCAGCCCGAGGATGTGCATCGGGAAGAACGTCAGGTTGAAACCGGTGAAGAACAGCCAGAAGGCGACCTTGCCCAGCCGTTCGTTCAGCATGCGTCCGGTGATTTTGGGAAACCAGAAGTGAATTCCCGCGAGCAACGGGAACACTGAGCCGCCGATGAGCACGTAATGCAGATGCGCGACGATGAAGAACGTGTCGTGCAGCTGCAGGTCGAGGGGCACCGAGGCGACCATCACGCCCGTCAGCCCGCCAATCAGGAAGACGAAAAACCACGCCAGCACGTAAAGCATCGGTGTCGTGAAGCGCACGCCGCGTCCCGTCCAGATGGTCGCAATCCAGCAGAAGATCTGCGTCGCGGTCGGAACGACAATCATCATGCTGGCGGCCGTGAAGAAGCTCTGGCCGAACTGCGGCAGCCCCGTCGCGAACATGTGGTGCACCCACACGCCGAACCCGATGAAGGCTGTCGCGATGTTCGACAGCACGAGCGCCAGATAGCCGAACACCGGCCGCCGCGAGAAGGTGGAGACGATCGGCGAGATCATGCCGAGCGCCGGCAGGAAGATGATGTAGACCTCGGGGTGACCGAAGAACCAGAACAGGTGCTGCCACAGCAGCACGTCGCCACCTTCCGCGTAGTTGTAGAAGTGCGTCCCGACGAGGCGATCGAGGATCAGGCACGTGCTCGACAGCATCACCGCCGGCATCGCGAAAATCACCATGAAGGACACAACGAGCATCGCCCAGACGAAGAGCGGCATGCGGTTCAGCGCCATGCCCGGCGTGCGCAGCTTGAAGATCGTGACGATGAGGCTGATGGCCGTGACGAGCGCGGAGACCTCGGAGAACGTGATGAGCTGCGCCCAGACGTCAGGACGCTTGCCGATCCCGTACTCCGGTCCGGACAACGGCACGTACGAGAACCATCCAACGTCCGGTCCGACATTGGCGAAGAACATTGCGAAGAGGAAGATCCCTCCGAAGAGGAGCATCCAATAGCCGTACGCGACGAGGCGCGGCACCGCGATGGCGCGCGCCCCCACCTGCAGCGGCACCAGGTACACGCCCATCCCGAGCATGACCGGCACGGCGAAGAGGAACATCATCGCGGTACCGTGGGTCGTGAAGATCTGATTGTAGAGATCGGGGCCGAGAATGGTGTTCTCGGGACGTGACAACTGCAGACGCATCAGCGCGGCGAGCACGCCGGCCATCGCAAACCACACGAACGCCGTCACGATGGTCCGCAGGCCGATCGACTTGTGATCGGTACTCCTCAGCCATCCGAGAAAGCCGCGAGGATCCGGCCAGGACGCCTCGTGGTGCCGCCGCTCCCGCTCCAGCGCCGCGGGCTCGAGCCGCGGATCATCGTAAACGAGCCGCGGATCCGCTTTCTGCTGCTCGAGCGGATGCGCGTTCACTTCAGGGTCTCCAGGTAATCGAGAAGCGCCTGCAGCTCCTCCGAGGCAAGACCGGTCGCGGGCATCTTGTTGCCCGGCTTGATGTGTTGTGGGTCGGCAATCCAGCCCGCGAGATTGCCGCGTGTATTCGGGATGCTGCCAGCGCCAATCGCGCTGCGCGACGCGAGGTGCGTCAAGTCGGGCGCCGTGCGCCCGCCCGCCAGTGTGCCGGCGATGCTGTGGCACATCGCGCAGGGACCGCGTTCGATGACGTCACGTCCGCGCATCTGCGACTCGGTGGCCGGCGGCGGCGCCGGACCGCGCATATGCGACAGCCACCGCTCGAAGTCGTCCGGCAGATCCGCGACGACGGTCAGTGCCATCTTCGCGTGCTGCGCGCCGCAGTACTCGGCGCACTGCCCGCGGTAGACGCCCGCGCGGTCAGCCTGGAGCCAGATCTCGGACTGTCGGCCCGGCAGCAGATCGCGCTTGCCGTGCAGCGCGGGAATCCAGAGGCTGTGAATGACGTCGTTCGACTTCGCAACGATCCCGACCGGACGGCCGACCGGCACGTGAATCTCGTTCGCGGTCACCACGGTCAGCGATGGATCGGGGTTCAGATACTGAACGTCCCACCACCACTGGTTGCCGGTGATCTGGATGCGCAGCGCATTCTGCGCCTTCAATGCATCGAGATCTCGCCCGGTAATCTCGCTCGCGGTCAGCAGGACGAGCAGCGCGGCGACGCTGATGCCGACAGCCGCCCCGACCGATCCGGTGAGCGTGGCATCGCTTGCGTTCGACGCGCTCCGACGTCCGCGGGCGATCGCCATGGCCAGCGCGGTGAGCACCGAGATGAAGACGACCGTGCACACCCAGAACATCACCCACCAGAGCTGATTGAGGCGCGCGGCCTGCACTCCGGCCGGGTGCAGCACGGACTGGATGAGCGGCGCCATCAGCGATGACCCGTCTGTATCTGTTTCGTACCCTCGATCCGGTTCTCCGGCTTGCCCACGATCTGGTCGTCGTTCCGGCTCGTGGCGGCGTCCTGCGAGACGAGGCCCGCGAGCGACTGCACGTAGCCGACGAGCTGCCAGATCTGTTGATCGGGGATGTGACCGCCGAACGACGGCATGCCGTCGGGGCGTCCCTGCGAAATCGACGAGAAGATCTGATCGGCATGGCTGCCGTAAATCCACTTGTCGTCCATCAATGCCGGACCGATCGCGCCGCCGCCCGCGACACCGTGGCACCCGGCGCAGTTGTAGGCCGCGTAGAGACGCTTCCCTTCCGCGAGACCGTAGGCGTTGTATTGGTAGGGGCTCTGGACGTTGGAGATGGGCTGCGGCGAACCCGGTTGCAGCGTCGTCAACCGCACGGCGGTGCTCCGGTTCGCCGCCGCGGGAAGTTCCGTGTATCGACGTGTCTCACGCTCGCACCCGAGTGTCGCGGCCATCGTGCAAACGAGGGCGAAGGTGAAGCGTCCCATGGTCAGCTCCGTGGCGCTTCGACGCGAGGGATGCCGAACGCCGACAGAATCGAATCGATCTCTCCGCCGCGCCGGTCGAGGAAGTCGTTCAACTCGTCGCGCAAACGGATGTCGCGCTTTCGCACTCCCATCGAAATGTCGAACGCAAACGGCAGCGTGCGATCCATCGGCGGCGTCACCGGGGCGATGGTCATCGGCACCGGCGCATCTCTGGCGAAGTATCCGGCTTCGGGTCCCCACACGACAGCCGCGTCGATTGCGCCATGGGCGACCGCGTCGATGATGCCGGACAGTGGATGCGGCTGACTGTAATCGCCGTAAACGGAATATCCGACGATGTTCTGCACCATTCCGCGGGCGGCCAGCGCGTGCGCGGGCGGCGTGTTGGCAAAATCGTCGCCGATCATCTGCACGCCGATGCGCAGGCGGCGCAGCCGTGAGTCGTCAAAAGATCCGAGCGCGAGGCCCCGATCCGCGCGCGAGACGAACACATACGTGGATCGATAATACGGGCGCGTCGTGAGTGCGATGTCCGCGCCCGACGGGACGCCGATCATGAGGTCGCACGCTCCGGCCGAGAGCGTGTTGCGCACGAACCCGCGGCGCTGCGCCCACCACGTGTACTCGACGCGCGCGTGGCGGTCCGCCGCCAGCAACTCCGCAATCCTGTTCTCGAACCCTTCGCCGCGATCGTTCGAGAAGGGCAGGTTGTTGGGATCGGCGCACACGCGGAGCGGCGGCACACGACGGACACAGGCAGCGAACGCGCAGAGCACCGCGATCGCAACGACCCAGTGACTGGCATGTCGCGACCGAGGCCTCGCGGCTCGGGATTCGCCACTCATGTCCCTCCTCCGACCGTGAACACGTACAGCATCCCGCCCTTCGTCGTCGTCTTCTTGAGATCCGCGAGCATGCCCCCCCACCCGTTGCCCGCCGTGGCGTCCCGCGGATCGAGGTCCGCGCTCACGATCGCGCCGGGCCATCCACCGATGCCTGCCGTCACCGCGATGTACTCGTGACCATCAGGACCTTTGAATGCCATCGGATGGCCGATGATGCCCGAGCCGCACTTGAACTGCCAGAGCAACTGCCCGGTGTTCGCATCGACTGCCTTGAACCAGCCTTCCATCGTTCCGTAAAAGACGACGTCGTTTGCGACGAGTGCGCCGCTCCAGACGGGGAAACTCTCCTTGATCTGCCATTTCGGTTTCCCCGCCAGTGGATCCCAGGCCGTAAAGAATCCGCGGTTGCCGCCGGGGCCCGCCTTGTAAACGACGCTGGCGCCGACGTACGGCGTGCCCGCGATGTAGCTCACCGCCGTGCCCTCGAAATCCATGCACACGTTGTTATGAGGGATGTAAAGAAGACCGGTCTTCGGCGAGAACGCCATCGGCTGCTCGTCCTTCGCGCCCGGCGCCGCTGGACAGATGTCGCGCACGACCATCCCCTGTTTCGATTCCTTTTCCTTGACGGGAATCAGGCGGCCGCTCTTGAGATCGACGCCCTTATTGGAGTTGACGGGCACGAACGGCGTCGCCGACAGCACTTCGCCCGTCAGCCGATCGATGACGTACAGCAGTCCGTTGCGATCAGCACGCATGAGTACTTTGCGCGTGCCGCCGTTCATCTGAAGATCCGCAAGGACCATCTCGTTCACGCCGTCGTGGTCGTACAAATCATGCGGGCTGGTTTGATAAAACCATCGCGCCTCGCCCGTGTCGGGCGAACGGGCGAACATGCCGGCCGTCCATTTGTTGTCGCCTGGACGCTGCTCGGGATTCCATGGACCGGGATTCGCCGTGCCGTAATAGAGGAGGTCCGCTTCCGGATCGTAAGAGAGCCATCCCCACACGGTTCCGCCGCCGATGCGCCACGCTTCGCCCGGCCATGTCGTGATGCCCAGATCCTTGCCGCGGTCGCTGTCGTAGTGCGGCTTGAACGTCGGCCCGATCAGCACGTCCTTATCGGGGCCGGTGCTGTAGGCGCGCCACGCGGTTTTTCCGCTATCTGCGTCGAGCGCCGTCAGCCAGCCGCGCACGCCGAACTCTCCGCCGCTGTTGCCTACGAATACCTTTCCCTTCACCACCAGCGGCGCCATGGTCATTGTCTCGCCGCGGTTGATGTCGGTGAGCTGAGTGACCCAGCGTTCCTTGCCCGTGGCGGCATCAATCGACATCGTCCGGCCGTCGAGCGCATTGAAGAAGATCGCGCCGTTCGCGTAAGCCGCGCCGCGATTCACGATGTCGCAGCACGCCACGCCTTTCGCTGCGCCAAGCGGCTTCGGATCGTACTGCCACTTGATCGGCGCGCCGGGCTTCGTCAGATCGAACGCATAGAGAATGTTGGGCCACGGCGTGACCAGATACATCGTGTCGCCGACCACGAGCGGCGGACCCTCGTGTCCGGCGGTCACGCCGGTGGAAAACGTCCAGGCCACTCCCATCTGCTTGACGTTCGCCGGCGTGATTTCACCCAGCGAGCTGAAGCGTGTCGCGGCATAGTTTTTCGCCGACATCACCCATTGGCCGTCGTCTTGTTGAAGACGCGCGGGATCCGCAAGGCTTCCGCTCAAGGCGCGTGCTGATGCGGGACTCTGTTGCACTGTGTCTGAGGTTGGCTTCTGGCAGGCGCTAATCATGAACGCGATGCCGGCGACGGTCAGGAATAGACCGCGCCGCTGAGCTCGTATGCCCATCAAAGCCGTGCTAATGCAAGCGTACGACCACCAGTGAAGCGCGTGTCTTCGCAGGCGAAATCGCGATGAGCTCACCCGCATCGCGTACGGTTCTCTTCGCCCGCGTGTCCGTCCGGGCTCCGCGATCCGTTCACTGATGGGCCAACCGACCAGGAACGTCGTTGACCGCAAGCAGTCTCGGGTTGCCGTCGTCGTACGCGATCGTCGTGATCGAGGCCGGACTGATTTCGAAACGATGCCAGAGGTTGAGCGGCGTCGCCGTCACGTGCAGGACGGCCGCGCGAATCACGTCGCCGTGACTCACGGCGGCGATCACTTCCCCGGCATGACGCCGCTCGAGATCGCTGAGCGCTGTGATGATGCGGTGTTGCACGTCCGCGGCACGCTCGCCGCCCGGCACGTTGGCGCCGGCGCGGAAGTCATTGAATGCTCGCCAGTCAGGAAGCGTGGAGAGTTGCGCGAAGGTGAGCCCCGTCCATTCGCCGAAATCAACTTCGTTCAGCCCGTCGAGTGTACGCACCTCGAGGGCGTGTGTTGCCGCAATCGGTGCGGCCGTAGCGAGTGTGCGCTCGAGCGGGCCCGAGTAGACCGCGGCGAGTGGTACGTCGCGCAAGTGATGGCACATCTCGTCCACTTGCCCTAAACCGCTGACGTTCAGGAGCACGCCCGGCTGACGCGATGTGAGCCGCACGCCGACCGCATCCGTCATCGCGTGGCGAATCAGGAGGATAACCGAGCGCACGCATTCACCTATTCGGCGGCCGTGGTGTACCTGCCGCGCGCGCAGGCCGGAAAGAATTCATACGCGAGGCGGTCAGCGCACCTTCATTCGCGGTTCGAACCGCTTCGAGCGCAGCAGTCGGCACAACCGCAGCACCTCGGACGAACTCACCGAGTAAAAGACCGCGCTGGCGTCGCGGCGTCGCTGCACCAATCCCGCGTGAAACAACACCTGCAGATGTTTCGACGCCGTGGACTGCCGCGTGTCGGAAGCTTCGGCAATTTGTCCGACAGCATGTTCGCCGCGCGCCAGCACCGAGAGGATTCGTACGCGCGTCGGATCGCCAAGCGCGCGCGCGCGGTTCGCAATTATCTGCTCATTGGCATCGGGCAAAGTCTTCATATCGCGATGCGCGCGCATGCGCATATGGGCACGTTGGATCTTGCTTTGCTACTTACCTTCGTGCTGACGGTTCGGTCGTAAGCAAGCTCGGCTCCATCCTTCGTCAGGGAAAAGGACCGCGTTCTCCATGCAGATCCTTATTACAGGTGGCGCAGGCTTCATCGGCTCACACGTGGCGGATGAGCTCCTCCGCCACGGCCATCGCGTGCGCGCGCTCGATAATCTTTCCCCACAAGTACATGGGCCCGGTTCGGGGCGTCCTCACTACCTCAACGAAGACGTCGAGCTCGTTGAAGGAGACGTGCGCGATCGTCTTGCCGTACGGCTGGCCCTTGCCGGCGTGGATGCGGTGTATCACTTCGCATCGGCCGTTGGCGTCGGCCAGAGCATGTATGAGATCGATCACTACACCTCGGTGAACAACGGCGGCACCGCCGTGCTGCTGCAGGAACTGATCGAGCGGCCCGTCGAACGGCTGATTGTCGCGTCGAGCATGAGCCTGTATGGCGAAGGGCTCTATCGCACGGCCGGCGGCGCGATTCGCGAAGGCCGTGAGCGATCGCTGGAGGAGTTGAAGCGCGGCGAGTGGGAACTCCGCGACGAAGACCACGAGGCGCTGGTGCCGCTGCCCACACCGGAGTGGAAGTCTCCGTCGTTGTCATCCATCTATGCGCTCTCGAAATTCGACCAGGAGCGGATGTGCCTGATGATCGGTCGCGCATACGGCATCGCGACGATTGCGCTGCGTTTCTTCAACGTGTTCGGCACGCGCCAGGCGCTGTCGAATCCGTACACCGGCGTGCTCGCGATTTTCGCATCGCGCCTGTTGAATAACAACGCCCCGCTCATCTTCGAAGACGGCCTGCAGCGCCGCGATTTCGTGAGCGTCCATGACGTCGCGCGCGCCTGCCGTCTCGCGCTCGACGTCCCCGGCGCCGCAGGCCAGGCGTTCAACATCGGGAGCGGCCACGCCTACACGATTCGGGAGGTTGCCGGCCTGCTCGGCGCCATTCTCGGGCGGCCGACCGAGCCTGACGTCTGCGGCAAGTACCGCGTGGGCGACACCCGCCACTGCTTCGCGGACATCACGCGCGCGGTGGAGGTGCTCGGCTACGAGCCCAGCATCGCGCTCGAAGACGGCCTGGTCGAGCTCGCCGCATGGCTGCAGGATCAGGCGGCCGTCGATCGCGTCGCGCAGGCGAGCCGGGAGCTCGCTTCAAGGGGGTTGACGGTATGACGCAGCCGATCCGGACACCAGGCCGCACCGGCCTGTCTCTCATCACGGGTGGCGCCGGGTTCGTCGCGACGAACGTGGCGGAGCGCCTGCTCGCGTCCGGCCGCCGGGTGCGCCTGTTCGACAATCTGTCGCGGGCCGGCGTCGAGGAAAACCTTCGCTGGATCCTGCAGCGGTTTGGCGATCGCGTCGAGTTCGTGCGCGGCGATATCCGAGATGAGTCCGCCGTCCGCCGAGCGGTGCGCGGCGCCGACCAGGTGTTCCACTTCGCGGCGCAGGTCGCCGTCACGACGAGCCTGAGCGAGCCATTCGTTGACTTCGACGTGAATGCGCGCGGCACGCTGAATCTTCTCGAGGCCATTCGAGCCTGCGAACATCCGCCCAGCCTGCTGTTCACGTCGACCAACAAGGTCTACGGCGATCTCGACGACGTGCTGCTGCGGCGACGTCGATCGCGATACGAGCCAGCCGACGAATGGCTGCTCGAACGCGGTATCAGCGAGGCGCGCCCGCTGGACTTTCACAGTCCGTACGGCTGCTCGAAGGGGGCCGCCGAACAGTACGTCCTCGACTACGCCCGCACGTTCGGGCTGCCGGCCAGTGTCTTTCGAATGAGCTGCATCTACGGCCCTCACCAGTTCGGCACCGAGGACCAGGGCTGGGTCGCGCATTTCCTGATTCAAACGCTGCGGCGCCGCCCGCTGACGCTGTACGGTGACGGCCTGCAGGTGCGCGACATTCTGTTTGTCGACGATCTCGTCGATGCGATGCTGCTCGCGCACGATCAGATCGACGACACCGCGGGAGAAGCGTTCAACATCGGCGGCGGACCCGCGAGCACGGTCAGTCTGCTGGAGCTGATGGATCTGATTGCCGACATCAGCGGCGAACGGCCGGGCTTCGCGATCGAGCCATGGCGCCCCGCCGATCAGCGCTATTACGTGTCGAGCACCGCGAAATTCGAACGGCTGACCGGGTGGCGGCCGCGCGTCGGCGTGCGGCAGGGTGTCGAGCGGCTGTTGTCGTGGCTCGCGGGCGCGCGAACGCCGCAACTAGGCGCCGCTGCGGCGAGCAAGGTCGCTTCATGAGATTCGCGCTCGTCAATCCGGATTGGCGCTTCGATGGCAGCATCTACTTCGGCTGCCGCGAGCCGCATCTGCCGCTCGAGTTCGGCTACTCGCGCGCGTTGCTCGAACGGGAGGGCCACGAGGTCCTGATTGCTGACGGGCAGTTACACGAGATCAATGACGAGGATCTCGCCGGCCGCGTGCGGGCGTTCGAGCCGGATTGCGTCGTGATCACCACGGCGCCGAGTTACCTGTTCTGGCGCTGCGCGCCGCCCGAACTTCGCGTCCCGCAGCAGACGCTCCGCGCCTTGCGGGGAGCGTTGCACGATCGCCAGCCGCCCGTCGTCGCCGTGGTAGGGCCACACGCCTCGACAACCCCCGGCGCCGCACTGCGAAAGCTGCAGGCAGACGTGGCCGTCCTTGGCGAGTGCGAAGAGATCCTCCCGCGGCTCGCGGCAGGGCGCGCGGCGTGGCAGGACATCCCGTCCATTGTCTATCTCGCCGGCAGCGAACTGCGCGTGAACGGCACCCCCCACGCATCCGATATGGCGGCGCTGCCCGCGTTGACGTGGTCCGCCGAAGATGTGCATCGCCATCGTCATCATCACCACCGGTTCGATCGCGAGCCGTCGTCGGCCGGCGCCGAGATGGAAGTCTCGCGGGGCTGCCCGTACCACTGCACGTTCTGTGCGAAGGACAACTTCCGCGACGACTATCGCAGGCGCCCGATGGCAACGATTCTCGAGGAGCTCGACGCGCTCATCGCGCACGGCGTCGAGTACGTGTATTTCATCGACGAGATTTTCCTGCCGAATCGCGAGCTCCTCGAGACCTTCGTGAATCGGCCGTTTTCGTTCGGCATCCAGACGCGCATCGATCTCTGGAATCACGGCATGCTGGATTTGCTCGGCCATGCGGGTTGTGTGTCGATCGAAGCGGGCGTCGAGAGCATCACGGTCGAGGGGCGGAATCTTCTCGACAAGGGGAGCCGCCTGACGACCGAGCAGCTCGCCGGGCGCTTGATTTATGCACGCGGACGCGTGCCGTTCGTGCAGGGCAATCTGCTCGAGGCCGGCACGGACGATCCGCGTGCTGTCGAGGCATGGCGTCAGCGCCTGCAGCAGTTCGGGGTGTGGGCGAACAAGCCGGTCCCGATGTTTCCAT
>Ga0066677_10000105_pt1 | contig 27350 bp, 18 predicted proteins | sample GraSoiAngelo_126_FD_62299 | JGI IMG/M metagenome (GOLD analysis project Ga0066677, IMG submission 62299) | Grasslands soil microbial communities from the Angelo Coastal Reserve, California, USA - 14_0927_09_20cm | ecosystem: Environmental > Terrestrial > Soil > Grasslands | place: USA... | reverse complement strand
CATTCCATGCCGAACCACGCACCATGAACCATGAACCATGAACCATGAACCGTGAACCGTGAACCATGAACCATGAACCGTGAACCATGAACCATGAACCGTGAACCGTGAACTGTGAACCGTGAACCGTGAACCGTGAACCTACTTCCACCTCGTAAGAATCGTCTCCCGTTCGAACAGCGCTGCGCTGAGCCAAATCAGGAAGATCCAAGTTACCGCCAAGGCGAGCGCGAGGAGCAGCAGCAGCGGCGTCGTGACGATGAACGCGCCGGCAATCTGGCCGATCAGCATCAGCACGAGCGGCAGGACGATGAGCACGGCAATCTGTTGTGCGCTCCGCGCGTCGTTCACGCGCGACGAGACCGCAATCGTCATCTGCAGTGCCGTCAGCGACGCGAAGGGTCCGACGAGACCCAGAAGGATCACGCTCCGCACGCTGACGAGCGTCGCGGTGACGCCGGGCAATGCCGTCGCGCCCACGAGCAGCACGTAGATGCACACCCCCGCGAGCTCGATTGCCAATGACGGCAGGAACGACGCCAGCACCTTCGCCAGCAGGATCTCTGAGGTCGACATCGGCGACGTCAGCAGCGGCTCCAGCGTGCGTCCCTGCTTTTCTCCGACGACGCTGTAGGCCGCGAGGGAGACGGCGCCGAAGATCGGCGCGACGAGGAAAAGAAGGAGGAACTGTTGAAACAGAAACGCCTGGGCCGCCGCGTCGGGCGGGAGCCTGCCGAGACCGGGCACGCGCCCGCGCGCGAGCGAGACGACGTGTTGAAGGACTCGATCGGACGTGATCGACTGACCCGTCATGCGCGGAATGCCGATGACGACCACGAACGGCAGCACCGTGCAGACGACAACGAGCAGGATCACCGGAGCGATCGCCGCGGGGCTCGAGCGGAACTCGCGGAGCTCCTTGCCCATCAGGACAACGATGCGATCCGCCTTCACGAACCGTGAACCCCTGAACCGTGAACCCCTGAACCGTGAACCGATGAACCGTGAACCGATGAACCGTGAACCGATGAACCGTGAACCGATGAACCGTGAACCGATGAACCGTGAACCGATGAACCGTGAACCGATGAACCGTGAACCGGTGAACCGTGAACCGGTGAACCGAGAAGCTTCAGATAAACCTCTTCTAATGGCGGCTCTTCATCAAACGCTTCGCGGATCTCCGCTCCCGCATCGACCAGCGACCGGATGACGACCGGCGTCATCCGATCCGGCGCTTCGAGCACCATCGACAGATCCGTTCCGTGGATCTGCACGTCCTGTCCGCCGGCCCGCGCGGCGACGGCGGCAAGCGCCGGCAGCGGCGGATATGACGTCAGCATGCGCACGCGCAGGCGGCGCCCGAACAAATCACGGCGCAACGCGGCAGGCTCGCCGACGGCGACCAGCGTGCGGCTCACCAGGCCCACGCGATCGGCGACGCGCTCGACCTCGTCGAGATTGTGCGTGGAGACGACGACGGTGCGCCCCTGGTGCCGCAGATCGCGGAGGAGATCGCGAACGGTGCGCGACATCTCGGGATCGAGATTCGCCGTCGGCTCGTCGAGCAGGACGACCTCCGGGTCGTGCACGAGCGCGCGGCCCAGCGCAAGCTTCTGCTTCATGCCCTTCGAAAGGAGCGCCACGCGATCCGCCCGGCGATCCCACAGCTCGAACAGTCGCAGGATGCGCTCGACGGCGAGCGCCGCGCCGCGAACGCGGAAGAGGCGCGCGTACACCAGCAGGTTCTCGTCGACGGTAAGGAGATCCCACAGGCCCGGCGTTTCCGTCATGAAGCCGATACGCGCGCGAAGTGCCGCGCCCGACGCGCGCGTGAACGTCTCGCCATCGATTGCCACGCGGCCCGATGAAGGAGGGATCAGCCCGCCAATCATCCTCAGTATCGTCGTCTTTCCCGCGCCATTCGGGCCGACGAGGCCGAAGACCTCGCCCGGACGGACCTCGAACGTCACGTTGTCGACGGCGCTCCGGTCGCCGAAGCGGCGGGTCACGTTGGTGACGGAGACCACGAGTGAATGGTAATCGTTGTCGGGATGCGGGGTGCGGGATCCGGCGTGCGGGGTGCGGGATCCGGGGTGCGGGGTGCGGAGTGCGTCGCGAGTGTTGACTTCCGCATCCCGGTCTGCCGACGCGCATACTGTGAGCGAAGCCGCGCCGCACCCCGCGTCCCAAACCGCGCACCCCGCACCCCGCGTCCCGCACCCCGCACCCCGCACCCCGCACCCCGCGCCCCGCACCCCGCACCCCGCACCCCGCGTGAGTAGCACTTTCGGCGTATGGCGACCCGAAGCGCATCAGGGGTATAGTTCCGCCAGCCCCCCGAGCTACGAGCAGGACCCCATGTTGGATGAATCGCAGCAGCAGGCGATCGTCACGCGCTTGAATCGAATCGAAGGGCAGGTGAGAGGAATCCGGCGAATGGTGCAGGAGCCGCGCCTGTGCGTCGAGATCCTGCAGCAGCTCTCGGCGGCCGAAGCCGCATTGAATCGCATCAGCCTCGCGGTCTTCAAGTTTCACGTGGAGAGGTGCGTCCCCGAAGGCATCGGCAAGGGGGAGCCGGAGCGCGGAAAGCAGCTCACAGAACTCGTCGATATCTTCGATCGATTCGCGAAATAATAGTGACCGGATCCGGACAATTGAAGTCCGCCCAGGTTTTCTGGATTCGCTCTCGAGCCCCCAGCTGCAGATCGGCCTGAAAACGGCCAAAATCCGCCGTATATAGCGCTTGCAAAAGTGGCAAGGCTGCTTGCATAGTGTCCTGTCCGGTATCGTACACTGTCCGAAACCGCTATCCGCTTCGGGTCTTCTTCTGGGAGGATGGAGATGAGAGTTGGAATAGCCAGGCTGACGGCGATCTGCGCCCTCATGCTGGCACTCGGCGCAGCACCGTCATTAGCGCAGGTCTCGACGGGGCGCATCGACGCCACCGTCGCAGACACCACCGGCGCCGTACTTCCGGGGGTCGCCGTCGACATCAGCGGGCCGCAGAGCCACTCGGCGGTCACCGATGCGATGGGGGAAGTCCACTTCCTGAACCTTGCTCCCGGCACCTACACCGTCAGCGCGAAGATCTCCGGCTTCAGCGATTACCTCAATAAGAACATCGCGGTCGGGACCGGCGCGAGCGTGCCGCTCCGAATCGCGTTGTCGGTTGCGGGCGTCGCGACGCAGGTCACCGTGACCGGCGAATCACCGGTGGTCGACACGAAGAAGACCACGACGTCCACGAACGTGACCGTCGAGGAGCTTCAGAACATCCCGTCCTCGCGCGATCCCTGGGTCGTCCTGCAGACCGTGCCGGGCGTCATCGTCGATCGTGTGAACGTCGGCGGCGCCGAATCGGGGCAGCAGTCCGCGTACCAAGCGAAGGGCGCCAGCGGCGGCGAGAACACGTGGAACATGGACGGCGTGGCGATCACCGACATGGCCGCGCTCGGATCGACGCCGACCTATTACGACTTCGACATGTTCCAGGAGATGCAGGTCACGACGGGTGGCGCCGACGTGTCGAGCCCGACGCCAGGCGTGCAGTTGAACATGGTGCTCAAAAGCGGTAGCAACACGCCGCACGGATCCTCGCGAATCTATTTCGAGAACGAAGGCATGCAGTCAAAGAACCTGTCCGCCGACCTCGCCGCCGCTATCGGCGGCACCACGGGCAAGGGCAGCCGCATGCATCAGTACAAGGACTATGGCTTCGAGCTGGGTGGGCCCATCCTCCGAAATCGCGTGTGGGCGTGGGGAGCTGCGGGAAAGACGCACGTCGATCTGATTACCCTCGCAGGATCACACGATCGCACGGAACTGCAGGACACCTCCTTCAAGGGAACCGGCCAGGTCACGAGCGGCCTGCGCACGAACTTCACCTTCTTCCGTGGGAATAAGGAAAAATTCGGCCGCGGCGCGGGCCCGACGGTGTCTGATGAATCGTCTTACAACCAGACCGGACCGACGAGTCTCTACAAAGGCGAAGGCAATCTGGTCATCGGCAACAGCCTGTTTCTCTCGGCCAAGGCGTCGCACGTGAAGGGCGGGTTCCAGCTCGCGGCACGCGGCGGTCCGACGACGCAGATGTATATCGACGACGGCGGCGTGACCCACGGCTCTGCCGACACGTATAAGACCAGACGTCCGCAGAACAACTTCTCGATCGATGGCAATACGTTCCGCGGCCATCACGAGCTGAAGTTTGGCTTTGGCTGGCGCAAGGCGTCGGTTGATTCCAGCGACGTGTACCCGGGAAATGGAGTAATCACGCAATTCAATGGGTATCCCGACCTGATCGCGAAAATCACCAGGCCAGGGCACTTTCTGACCGATACGGTGTACTCGAGCGCCTACGGCGGCGACACGATGACATGGGATCGGCTGACGCTGAACCTCGGCCTGCGGTGGGATCGTCAGGCCGCATCGCTGGGCGCTGCATCCGTGCCCGGCAGTTCCGTCCTCCCGTCGCTGCTTCCAGCCTTGACGGCGACGCCCGCGAAAAACGCGGTCGTCTGGAACGCGGTGACGCCTCGCATCGGTGTCAACATTGCGCTGGACGAGAACCGGAAATCGCTGGTGCGCGCCAGTTATGCGATGTTCGCATCGCAGCTTGGCGCGACGGCCGCAGGTACGATTTCCGCGATTCAGTATTCGGCGATTTACTACTACGCGACCGATTTGAACGGGAATAAGATTGCCGACCCGAACGAAATCGAGTTCGGTCTTGGCAACATCGGGTACTACGGGTTCGATCCGACCGACCCGTCACGTCTCACGACGATCAATCAGATCGGCAAGTACAAAACGCCGCTTACCCATGAAGTGCTGCTCGGCGCGGACCACGAACTGCTGACGAATTTTGGGATCAGCGGCACGGTCACGTGGCGGTACTTCCAGAACTTCAACTGGAGTCCACTGATTGGCGTGACTTCGGCGAACTACCACCAGACGGGCACTCTCACGGCCAACGCGGATCCGATCGGCTCTTTCAGCGTGCCCTTCTTTGCAATTGACTCGTCGGCTGTTCCGCCAGGCGGCGGTCATAGCTACGAGGAGCACAAGGGCTATCACCAGCGGTTCCTCGGCTTCGAGGCGAGCGCCACGAAGCGGATGTCAAATCGCTGGATGGCGAGATTCGGATTCTCCACGAACGATCATCGGGAGTACTTCAACGGGGCGAATGCGCTCCAGGACCCGACCCCGGGGCCAGCGTCTCCGAATATAGACGGTGGCGTCGTCGTTACTCGAACCGGCGGTAGCGGCAAGAGCAACATCTACATGGTGCTGCCCAAGTACCAGCTCGTGGCGAACGGCATGTATCAGGCGGTGTGGGGCATCAACCTCGGGGCCAACTGGGTGGTGCGGCAGGGCTACGCGATGCCATACTTCCGTAGCAACGTGGCGACGACTGATCCTTTGTCGAATTTCAAGAGCGTACTCGTCGTGGACGACGTCACGCGCTTCCGGCTGCCGAGGGTGAGCTCGCTGGATGTGCGGCTCGAGAAAGAGTTCAGGATCGGCCGCGCGCACATGATGGGTGATCTCGACGTGTTCAATGTGACGAACAGCGCGACGGTGCTGGGCCGTCAATTCGACCTCCGGCGCACGGGCGCCACCGGGTTCAACAAGGTGCTTGAGATCATGAACCCGCGCATCCTGCGCGTCGGCGCACGGATCAACTTCTAGGCACGAATCACACGGATCGCACGGATCCGAGTCACAATCGCGGTAACCTGGAACCCCGGGGCTTCTTAAAGGAGCCCCGGGGTTTTTTATCCGCGGAAGCCACGGATCTCACGGATCACAACCGCGAATCATGCGAATCTAATGATGCCGGCGTCGTTGGAGGTTCGCGTCATGGGCCGCACGAAGGCAGTCATCCTTGCGTCAGTCGTCGCTCTTGTTGTCGCCGCGTGCGGCGGCAGCAGCGGCAACGGCGGAACCACGCCGCCACCGTCTGGTGGCGGCACCGGGTCCGCGAATCCGTGCTCGACCGCGGCCGCGGAGGAGGCGGAGCTCGGACCCGTGGGCCTCGTTGCCGGCGGACAGGCGACCGCCGTCACGAACAAGAAGATCCTCGTCGACGGCAATCCGCGCGGACGCGCGGTCGAAGGCCTGTGGCTGCACGATGCGGCGGAGAAGCAGCGACAAGAGCGGTCTCGTGGCCTGCGCCTTCAGGCGGGTGCTCCACAAGAAAGCGCGCTTACCAGTCCCGCGCCGGTCGGGGAAGACGTCGGGGATATCGCGGTCCTGCAGGACCAGGGGGATCTCATCGCCCCGGCGAACCAGCTCGATATCGGGAGCACGGGGCTGCGCTTCACCCGCAATGGATCCAACGGCTATACCGTCAGCAAGATCGATGCGACCTTTCGCAGCACGCTCGGCACCCGGCTGACGCTCACCGACGACGACAGCGCGGAACAGGATCTGCGGTTTCCGTTTCCGTTTTACGGCGGCACCCAGACGACCGCGTTCGTGAACTCCGACGGCAACATCACCTTCGGAGAGGCGGACCATGCGAGCACCGAGCGCAGCGTCTCGCGCCTGCTGACGGGCCCGCCGCGAGTGTCCCCGTTTCTCTCGGATCTCGATCCAACGACCGGCACGGGCAAGATCTTCGTGAACGCCGCGACCGATCAGTACACGGTCACGTGGTGCACGGTGCGCGCTTTCGATTCGACCCGCGCCGTCACCGTCCAGGCGACGCTCCTCCCTGACGGCAGCGTCGAGTTCAAATATGAAACGGTTTCGGTCACCGACGCAGTGGTTGGCCTCTCGCCCGGCCAGACGGGTGCGTTCACGACGATCAACCTGAATGTGCCGACCCCGACGTCAGGGACGGGAGCACTCGGCGAGAGCTTCGCGGCGGCCTCCACGCTCGACACCGTGGCGATCGCCAAGAGGTTCTTCGAGACGCATCCCGACAACTACGATCAGATTCTGATCTGGACCGACCAGCGGCTGATTCGCAACGCATTCGCGTTCGAAATCACGGTGGCTAACGAAATCCGCGGGCTCGGCGTCGACATCTACGATCTGTCGCACGATTATGGCAGCGGCGGCCGCCTTCGATCCGTGGTCGTCATGGACTTCGTGGGAAAGTTTCCGGACGATCCGAATCAGAAGTTCCTCGGCGAGAACAACACGCTGAGCGTCATGGGGCAGGAGGTGGGCCACCGCTGGCTCGCATATATGAACTTCCGCGATCGCACCGGCGCCTCGTCGGATGTGCTCCTCGGGCGCGACCTGGCGCACTGGAGCTTCTTCTTCGATTCCGACGCGTCAGTGATGGAGGGGAACGACATCGAGGATCTCGGCGGCGGCCAGTTCCGGACGACCGACGCGGTCAGGCGCTACAGCCGTCTCGATCAGTACGCGATGGGGCTCGTGCCGCCGAGCGCGGTGCCGCCGTTCTTCTTCGTCGAGAGCCCGGTCTCGCCGCACGCGCGCGAGGACGCGCCGCAGGTCGGGGTCACCTTCAGCGGCACGCGCCGCGATGTGCTGATCGACGACGTGATCGCGGCCGAGGGACAACGGAGTCCAACTTCGTCAGATGCTCCGAAGGTGCACCGGCAGGCGTTCCTCCTGCTCGTCAGCTCGGGGCGATCGCCCGATGCGGCACAGATGGCGAAGGTCGATGGCATCCGCCGCGCGTGGGAGCCCTTCTTCTTCCAGGCGACCGAACAACGCATGACAGCGATCACGAGACTGCGCTGAACGCCGGGTCTTTAGACCCGCCGTCTACTTCCACGCCAGTGACGCGAGCGCCTCTTTCGCTTGCGGCACGTACGGGCCTCCCAGCTGCACGTACTTCTCGAAGCTCGCGATCGCGCGGCGGCGATCGTGCTCGCCGCCGGCCCACTTCTGCGTTTCACGGACGTAGCGCTGCGACTTCATCATGCGCATCTGCAGCGCGCGGCCGAGATTGAAGTAGCCCAGCGCGTCCCCGGGAGCGATCGTCGTCGCGCGCTCGAACGAGTCGACGGCCGCGTCGAGCGCGCCGCGGCGGACCTGGATCACGCCGATCGCATTGGCGACCTCGGGGTCGGTGGTCCAACGCTTCTCCGCGTCGCGCAGTATGCCAATCGCGGCGCCTTCCTCGCGCTGCAGCAGGTAGGCGTCCGCCAGGTTGAAGTAGACGGGCTCGAACTCCGGGACTGCGGCGCGGACGCGCTCCCACGATTGCGCGGCGTCGCGATAGCGCTGCAGTGCCAGGTGCGAGAGTCCCAGCGCGTAATGGACCCAGGGTCGCGCGTCAGGTGATCGGGCCGCCTCGATGAACTCGCGCGACGCGGACTCGACGTCGCCGCGCTGATAGGCGGCCCAGCCTCTGGCGGCCGCCGTCGTCGGCGCGTCGTCATCGGTCCCGCGCAGCTGCTGGACGATCCGTCCCGACTCGATCTTCGACCGGATTGCGTTCGCCGCGGTGGTGGCTCCCTCGACAGCCGTCCCAGGGACGGACAGTGGCGGCTTCGGAACGGTGACAGTCACACTTTCCGTCGGAACTGTGAGTGTCCCCCTTTCTGAAACGGGGACACTCACACTTTCGGGGGCCGGAACTGTGACTGTCCCGCTTTCCGTGCTCGGAACTGTGACTGTCACGCTTTCGGGCCGCGGGACCAGCAGCTTCGCCGGCTCGAGCGCAAGATAGCCGCGCCGGGCGCGGACGCGGACGCCGGGGCGCGTCACCTTCACCGAGATGCTGCGGTACTTGCCGTCAAGCTTGTCGTTCGTCGGGCTGTAGGCGAGCACGTAGTACGTCGCGGCGTCGCGCTGGATCGTGTCCAGCGCGCGGCCGAAGTTGTTTTCGTTCCGCATCGCCATGCCGCCAGTGTCGACTGCGAGGCTGTTCGTGCCATCTTCCTGCATGTCGAACCGCGCGGTCCCGCCTGCGGGGTCATCGGCCAGCTTCTGATCAATCAGATCCGATGTCGTGCCCTTGTTCAGCCCCCGCGCGTCGACGGTGTAGAAGTGCGCACCCGCGCGCGCGGCCTGGCCTACGGCGAGCCGCACCTCCGCATCCATGTTCTGCAGCACGAACCCCTCGGACAGGAAGACCACGGTCTTCGCGCCCGGCATGCGCGCAAGCCCGCGCGACAGCGCCTCGACTACTGCAAGCGTTTCGTGGGTTGCCGTGCGGTACTGCGCGACCACGCGGTTCGCCTTCTCGCGGACCTGCAGGTCCGGTGGTGCCGCCCTGCACATGTCCGGCTCCTCGGAGCACGCGCGGATGATCGCGGTGTCGAGCGCGTCCTTCTCGTTATTGGCAATCCGAAACGCCTCGAACACATCGCGCAGGCGCGGCCACTCGCGCAGGTCGAGCTGACGAGATCGCATGTCGCCGGCGAACTTCGCGTTCGCAGCCGCTTTCCGCAGTTCCTCGCGATCGGACGTCAGGCGGTTGTTTGCCATCTTCCCGTCGACGACAACGCCGCCAATGTCTTCCGGACGGAATTTCTCAGCGATGAACTTCACCACGGCGTCGCGGGTGCGCTGAAGCCCCCCGGGCGACAGGTGCGTCGTGTCGAAAACGAACAGCCAGACCTCCGGCGGCGCGGAAGGCGCGGGCGGCGCGACAGGTGCGGAAGGTACTGTGGCTGCGGAAGGCGGTATCGGGCCAGAGGATGCCGCGTCAGCACCGATCAACGTGACGTGGAGGATCTTCTGCGCGACGCCGTCCTCTTCGAGCTGGAAATCGGCGGCCGACAGTCCCGTGACGAAGTGGCCGTTCTTGTCGGCGACGCGCACATCGACTTCGACGAGCTCGGTGGCCGAGCGGAACGTCTGCCGCGGATCCTGCGCGGCGGCGATCAGCAGCAGAGCGAGGATGCCTGCCCGCATGGTGTCTTTGACAATCGAAGGAGTCGAAGGTCTATCGAGGAGCTCGAAGGATCGTCAGAAAATTCTGTTGAAGATCCTTCAACTCTTCGCGCTTCTTCGATTGCTTCGATTGTAAATTACTGCGCGACAGGCAGGATGCACAGCTCGTACTTATTTTTGCCGACGTGCTGCAGGTACGCGATCTTCGTCGCGTCGGGAGACCAGGCTGGCAGCAGGACGGCCTTCGTGCCGGCCACTTCGCGCTTGTTGCCCTGCTGGTCCATGATCGCGAGACGTCCTTGTTCATCGCCGTAAGCGATCATCCCGCCGCGCGGCGCCCAGCCGAACGTGTAGCCGGGCAGGAACTGCTGGTTGATGAACTGGCCGACGATCTCGTTCTTGAGGCGCAGTGTGATCACCCGCTGCTTCTGCATCTGCTGCGCGCGCATCATCGCTTCATCCACCGTGGTACCGCTATTTGGGTCCACGGCGCCGCCCCGCGCGAGCGCGCCACCCATCGGTGAGGCCGTAGCGGTCGCCATCTTCTGCTCCTCGGTGATGTCGATCTCGAACGAGCCCACGCCAGGGGCCGACTTGTGCGCTTTCCATCCCCAATATTCGGAGACCCAATCGGGCGCGACTTTCACCGCCTCGGGCTTGCCGTCTGCCGCGGACATCATGTAGTAGCGGGGGGACTTGATCATGCCGAGGCTGTCGCGCTCGGAGGTCTGGAGAAACAGCGATGTGCCGTCGGGCGACCACGCGAGCTCGGTCGGTTCACCCTTCAACTTGCCCGTGTCTATCTGCCCGACGGAGGCCGGCGCCGCCAGCTGCAGCGCCTTGGCATCATGATCCATCACGAGTGGGACGAGAGACAACGCGAGCAGCGCAATCAACATGGGCCCTCCGGGATGCGAAACGTACACCAGTTAAGTTCTTTGCGCGCTCTGCGCGCTCCGCGTGGTTACGTCGGTGGCACGCCACCGCAGTCACGTACGATTTCATGCGGAGGCCGCGGAGGACGCAGACAATATCTTGTCGACGTACTCGATTACCGCCTGCTACTGATTTCCGCCAGCTTGGCCTGCAATTCCACTGAGTCGGGCAACGCCGCCAGTCCCGCGCGTAGTGCCTGGGCCGCAAGCGCGGGCTCCGAGATGCGCAGATATCCGTCGGCAAGGGCCAGGTGCGCGGGCACGAGCTTCGGATCGATGACTGCGGCCGCTCGCCAGGCGCCGATCGCCTGGCGATGATCGCCGGCGCCTTCGTAGGCCCAGCCCAGAACGAAGGCGATTGCGGCGCTGGACTGGTCCATCCTGAGCGCCTCGCTCAGCTCTGTGGCGGAAGCGGCGTATTCGCGCCGCGCGAACAAATCGAGTCCCTTCAGCGCACGCGCCGCGGCCGGGCTGTTCGATTCATGTAGCGCCATGCGCGCACGCGTGACGTAATCACCGTCGAGCACATCGGCCGGACGGAACACGGCCGTCGCGGGCAAGGGAACGTGCGGAGCGGCGCCGGCACGCACGTCCACTTCGCGCGTGAGGTCAGCAATCGGCTCGGTCCCCGCGGTCACGCGCACCCGGGCAAGATACGATCCGGGCGCGATATCTTTCAGCGGCAAGGCGAACGATGCGCGCCGCATCACGCCACCGCCAGCGGGCTGCGAATCGGTGAGCGCTGCATCCGTCTTCGCCGCCGGTTCGTTGCTGCCCGCGGGCACGAGGGTCGCGGTCACCGTGAGCGCGCGCAGTTGGTCCGGCGCACGTCCGTAGGTTTCGACCATGCCCGACAACCCGTCTTCCGCGAAGGCGGTGGCGCGCACGGGCAGTGCGCCGGTCGCCGATCCAAGCACGAGATCGCTGACGGTCATCTCGGGTCCCGAGAAGGCGCGCACGTCGATCTTGCGATCGGCGCTCCCGACGAGCCCTCCCGGCTCGCGGACCACGGTACGCATGATGTAGGAGCCGGGCTGGAGCTCGAACTGCACGTGATAGGCACCGACGCCGGTCGACGAATGATCGCTCGGCGCCTTCGGAAGGGGCATGGTATCGGTGCCGCTCGCCGCGACGCGGCCGTCCTGGACGTCGCGGACGACGAACACGACGTCCGCCGTCAGGTTGCGCTCATCTCTGACGGGAAGGTCCGCTTCGAGCGAGAGCACGACGCGCGCACGTCCCGTCGTCTCGGATCGAAGCGCATACGTCGTGTACTCGACGCGCAGCGCCTGCTGAACAAATGGCGCCGACAGGGCCGAATCAATCGCGCGCCGGCGATCGAGTGGCGCGGAAGACGGCGCGGCGTAACCAGTCCGCGCGCTCACCTTCGCGCCTGGACGCGTAACGCGGACGGACACGCGCCGATACTGGCCGCGGCTGGCGAGCGCCGCGTCACTGGGTGTGAAGCCGACGAGATAGTAGTCCTGCGACTGATCGGCGATCCGGTCGAGCGCCGCATCGAGGTGCGACGCGGCGTCGGTCACGAGGACGCCGTCCGTTTCCGCCGCAAGGCTGCCGAGCGGCTCGACCCGCGCCTGGATCTCGGACGCCTGCGTCGTCGTCGCCGGCTGCATCTCCTGCAGATCGTTTCCGCGGCGGTTCAGATCGAATGCGTAGAAGACGGCGTAGCTCTGCGCCGCAGCTGCGGCGACCTGCTCGAGCTCGCGCGTGAGGTTCTGCTGGTGGAAGCCCTCAGAGAAAAACACCACCGTCTTTCTGCCCTCGATGGCGCGGTACTGCTCGATCAAGTCCGCGACGCGCTGCAGCGACTGCCGCGTGTCGCTGTCGGCGGTCGCGACGAAGGTCCGGGCGTTCTCGATCACGAGACGGCGCGTCACCGCGGCGTCTTCGTTCGCGCGCGTCTGCGCTCGGGCGGAGAGCGCGGCGATGTCAGAGTTCGCGTCGCTCGAGATGCGCTCGAGCACGTCGACGGTCACGCGATCGTTGCCGTTCGCGATCTCGTACGCCTCCTGCTGCGACAAGCGCCCCAGTGGCGTCGTCATATTGCGCTCGAGCGCGCCGCGCACCTTCTGCAGTTCGGCGACGGCGCGTGTCCGGTCCGCGGTGAATCCAAGCTGGGGGCCGGGACCAGGCAATCCGAACACCGCGACGCGATCCGAGGGACGGACGCGTTTGGCGATGAAGGCTTCCGCCGCGCGCCGCGCGATCTGCTCGTTGCCCGGTGTGATGTGATGCTGATCGAAGACGAGGATGTAGAGGTGCCCGCGCGGCATCCCCTGGTTGCTCGAGACCTCCGCCGACACGGCGCGCAGCGCCGCCTCGCGGTAGACGCCTGCGGGTTCCTGCACGTGCTGGAACAGCAGCACGGGAAGCGGCCGCCCGTCCTCGACGATCTGGATCTCGTCCGGCTTCAGATCCGTGATGGCCTTTCCGGACCCGTCGGTCACGCGGACGTCGAAGCGCACGACGTCCACGCCCGACCGGAACACCCCCTGCGAACGCTTCTGTGCGTGCGCCGACACGCCGGCCACGACAGCAATCAGGAGTAGTGCCGTGAACGTGAACCGCCGCCGGTCAATATTCAGCATTCAGCTTCTTCCGCCTGAAGGCGGAAGCCACATGGAGTCCAGAGACCGCCCCCCGCACCCCGCACCCCGACGCAGCCCGCACCCCGCACCCCGCACCCCGCGCCCCGCACCCCGACGCACCCCGCACCCCCCACCCCGGCCATTATGCCCCCGAGCCCTTGCGAACCGCAGCCGCCTTCTCCGGCTCGCCGAACATCGTCCACAGCTGCACGGCGAGTCTTCGGCCCTCGGTCGTCGGCGATATCCGCAGCAGCTCATCGATCGCGCGCTCGGATTCCGCATCCCGCCCCATCGCGCGGTACAACATCGCCAGGCCGGCGCGCGCGCGGGTGTTGTGCGGGAACACCTTGATCTCGTCGAGCAGGTAAGGTTCCGCTTCCGCGTACCGTTCGAGGCGCGCGAGCGAATCCCCTATGTAGTAGTTGAGGTCGTTCATCTGCAGCGTGCGCCCCTGCAACTGCTGGCGCGCGCGCATCAGCGGACCGAGCGCCTCGGCATAACGCCCCTCGTTGTAGGCGAGGAGTCCTTCGACGTAGAGCGGCATCGGCAGGGTCGGGTCCGCCTCCTGCGCCAGCTTCGCTTCGCCGAGCGCGGTTGGACGATCGTGTCGCGCGAGCGCCACCTTCGCGAGCAGCTCGTGCGCGGCCGCGGGCGTCACGCTCAAGGCGAGCTCCGCGTGCTTGCGCGCTTCCTCAATTCTGCCCATGCGGAGAAGACCGGACGCGGCGCCAATCAGGCTCCCCGCGTCCTTCGGATTGCGCTTGATGACTTCCTGATACGCGTGCACCGCGTCTTCCGTCAGTCCCTGCCGCACGAGCACCTGCGCGAGCTGGAGCCACACGTCGCTCATCTCGGGATCGTCGGCGAGCAGTTCGCGATAGAGGACCGTCGCTTCCGCGTACTTCAAACCACCTGCGAGATCCGACGCGCGGCGGTACTTCTCGAGCACGTGGACCTTGTCCTTCGGATCGGGCAGACGATCGCCCGGGAGCGACAAGGATTCGGCGCTGCCGCTGCCGACGTAGCCAAGCGCCGCCAGCCGCTGGCGATCCTCATCCGAGACGGCGGACGGCGCGGCGATCGACGTGCTCGAGATCAGCGATTCGATTGCCGTGCGCATCGCCTGCTTCACCTGCGGCCGCTCCGCGGCGATCGACGTGGTCTCTCTCGGATCGCGCGCCAGATCGTAGAGCTCGTCGCGCGGCGCTCTGATCAGCCGGTAGCGCGAGTCGGTCAGCGCATACAGCTCGCTCCAGCCGAAGTGATAGCGCGAATACAGCGCTTCCGAGTAGATGCCCGTGTCCGGCAGCGTGCCCGTGCCTTCGAGCAGCGGCCGGAGCGATCGTCCGTGCAGTGCGGCGCGCGGCGGCATGCCGACGAGGTCGAGGATCGTCGGCACCACGTCGATGTGCTGCACCGGCGTCGCCACGCGGCGCCCGGAATGACGGCCCGGCAGCTTGACCATCAACGGCACGTGCGTCGTCTCGCGGTAGAGAAACATGCCGTGCTCCTGCTCGCCGTGATCGCCGAGCCCCTCGCCGTGGTCCGCGAGCAGCACGATGGTCGATCGATCGTAGAGCTTCGCCGTGCGAAGGCGATCGAACAGGCGGCCGACGAGCTCGTCGGCATACGCGATCTCGCCGTCGTACGGATCGTATTGCGCGAAACGCTCGGGCGGCGCATACGGCTTGTGCGGCTCGTAGAAATGCAGAAAGAGAAAAAACGGTTTCGAACCCTGACCGTCGAGCCATTTCTCGGCCGCGGCGAGCGTCTGCGATCCATCGCGCTGCACCTGTCCGATCGATAGTTCAGGGGAGGCAGCCGGGAGATCGCTGTCGAACGTGTCGAAGCCCTGGTTGATGCCGGTGGCACTGCGCAGCACGTACGCCGAGACGAAGCCGCCGGTCGGCCACCCACGCTCGTGCAGCGCGCGCTGCACGAACCACTGGCCCGGCTTGACCGTGAAGCCGATGTTGTCGCGGACGCCGTGATCGAACGGAAGCTGGCCCGAGAGGATGCTCGTGTGCGCCGGCAGCGTCTGCGGCGAATGCGAGTAGGCCTGCTCGAAAAGTGTCGCGGCCGCGGCAAGCGCGTCGATGTTCGGAGTCCGCACGCGCGTGTAGCCGTACGCGGGCAGATGGTCCGCTCGCAGCGTGTCGATTGAAATAAGAATGATTGGGCCGTCCGCAGGCGCAGGTGCCACTGCCCATCGAGCTCGAAACACGGCCCACGCGCCGATCACGAAGATCACAAAAACCACGAAAATCACGAACAGGCTTTGTGGTCTGTCTAATTTCGTGACTCTGGTGAGTGCGCCGTTCTTCGCGGTTTTCACTGGCCCAGGATCCTTTTCACCCGCGCGATGTCCGGCGCGTACTGGGCGGCCGGCGCCTCGCGTGCGAACCGTTCCAGGTAAGGCCGTGCGTCCTCGCGGCGGCCTGCGCTCTCCAGCTCGGTGGCGAGGTTATAGAGCGCGTCGTAGTCCTGCGGCGCAAGCTCCACGGCGCGTTTCCAGTGCTCGAACGCGGCGTCGCGTCGGTTCGTCTTCATCGCGATGACGCCGAGGCCGTTCTGGGCGCGTGCCGATTTGGGATCGAGCGATGCCGCCTGTTGGAGCACACGTTCGGCCGCGCCCAGATCGCCCCGCTGCAGTTCGAGCGTCCCGATGTTCTCGAGGGCCTGAACGTTCTCCGGATTCTCGCGCAGCGCGCGGCCAAAGGTCGCGGACGACTTGTCCGTGTTCCCCGCGCGCGCGTACGCGATGCCGAGCGCGTTCAGCGCGTCAGGATCGGCAGGCGCCTCGCTCACCAGCGGCTGCAGCAGGGCAATCGCATCCGACGGCCGTCCCGCCTCCGCCAGGTACGACCCGAGCTGCGTCGTCATGCCCGGTTCGATCGCGTCGGCCTGGAACGCACGCTCGAGCGTGCGAATTGCTCCCTGCGCGTCCCCGCTCTGCCACTGCAGCAACGCCATGTTGCGATAGCCGATGGCCATGGACGGCCGTCGCTGGATGATGCGCTCGTAGATGCCGAGCGCCTCCGCATGCCGGCCGTGTTGCCAGGCCTCGATACCCTGCTGGATCCACTGATCGAGCTCGATCAGGTTCTTGGGGTCGTCCTGCTCGGTGTACCGCGCCTTGCGCGGCGCGCTGCCGGACGTGTAGCCAAGCGACTGCAGCGTCGCGGCCACCTCGGGGGATTCCGCGAAGCGTTCGCCCGGCGGCGCCGCATGAAACTCCCGAAGGCGCGCATCGAGCGCGCGGCGGCGATCGGCCCGGCGCTCAATGAGGTTCGACTGTTCACGCGCATCGGCGGCGAGGTCGTAGAGCTCCGGTTGCGGCAGATCGATGAGCTTCTCGCGTCCGCCGATGACCCCCTGCAGCGGCGCCCACCCGCGATTCAGCATCGCTGACATCGCTTCGAAGTACGACGACACGTCGCTCGCGGCGGGCTGCGGACGATCGGGCAGGAGCGATCGGCCCTGAAGACCAGCCGGCGCCGGCACGTCGACCGCGTCGAGCAGTGTCGGCAGCACGTCGATGTGGCGCGCGGGCACGTGCGACACCGTGCCGCGCGGCCTGCGATCCGACAGCTGCGCGAGGATCAGCGGCACGCGCAGCGTCGATTCGTAGGCGAACAACCCGTGCGTCAGCTCACCGTGATCGCCGAGCCCCTCGCCGTGATCGGACGTGACCAGGACGAGCGTCGGACGCGAGGCGGCGCGGACGGTGTCGAGCAATGGGCGGAGCGCCTGGTCCACGTACGCCACCTCCCCGAGGTAAGGCTTCCGGGCGTACTCGCGGTCGAACGGCGGCGGCGGCGTGTAAGGCGCATGCGGATCGAAAAGGTGCACCCAGGCGAACCAGCGTCCCTGCTGCGTACGAATCCATTCGAGCGCCGGCGCGATGACCTCGCCGGCAGGGCGTTCGGCCAGCGAGAAGTCCGAGCTGTTCCCGGTCCGCCCGAACCGATCGTCGTAGACATCGAAGCCCTCGCCGAGGCCGAATCGCTTTGCAACGGGCACGCCGCCGACGAACGCGCCGGTCGCGAACCCGTGCTGTTTCAGGATCGTCGCGACGGTCGGCGTTCCCGCTTTCAGGCGATAGCCGCTGTGGTCGCGGACGCCGTGTTGATACGGATACAGACCGGTGAGGATGGTGGTGTGCGACGGCCGCGTCAGCACTGCGTGCGCGTGCGCGAAGTCGAACCGGAGTCCTCCGGCGGCGAGCTCGTCGAGGTTCGGCGTGAGCGCCTGGCCGCCGTACGAGCCGAGCGCGTCCGCGCGGAGCGTGTCGATCGTGATGAGGAGGATGTTCTGATCCGCGCGATGCTCGAACGAGACGGAGCGGCCGGCATAGTAAACCCACCCAAGCCCGGCGAGCGCGACCAGTGTCGCGCCGGCTGCAATCGCCCGTTTACTTTTTGTTCTCACGCGTCGCCTGCCGCAGCCCTGTGCGCTTACCTTGTGGCAAGACACGAGCGGTCTGCTGCGGCTCTTTGCCCTTACCTTGCGGCGCGAGCCGCTCGAGCGCCGCGCGAGCCTTCGCGTTGGTAGGCTCGCTCTTCAGCACGAGTTGGTATTCGGCTGTCGCCGCGGCGACATCCTGTTTGCGCTCGTGCAGCACGCCAAGCTGCAAGTGCACCATCGTCAGGGCCGGAAGTCTCGTCGCGATCTCGCGGTAGATCGCGATTGCCTCGTCGATCTTCCCCGCGCGCTCGTGGGCGGCCGCATCATCGAGCCGCTGATGCAGGGCCGCGACGTCCACGTTCGCGAGCGGGCCGCTCGGCGGCAGTTCAGAGATCGCGCGCAGCACCACGTCGAGCGACGGATTGGACCCGAGAAGGCGGACGATCAACTTCGTTGTCGACGACTCGTATCCGGGGACGTCGACCGTGAACGTCCACTCGCCCTTGCCGAGTGCGAGGAATGAGAAGCGCCCCTTCGCATCGCTGGTCGCGGTGCGGGTCGAAGGCGCCGCAGCAGGATTGTTGCCGGTGATCGTCGCGCCTTTCAGCGGCTGGCCGTCCTGGTTGCGCACCGACCCCGCGACCCGCGCTTGTGCCAGCGCGCTCGTTGCAAAGAGCAGCAGGGTTGCGACAAGACAGAGCAAACCGAGATCACGAAGACGTACGATCTCACGCCGAGCGCGCGGAGGCGCAGAGAACACCTCGGGTGGACCAACGCGGATTGATGCGGATTGAGGATGCCGCGGATTGACACGGATTAACGGCGATCCCGCAGCAGCGTCCCGCGTGCCGGCCGAAGGCCGGCACCGGCGGACGCGCATAGGGCGTGCTCCGCGCCTCGGCGCCTCTGCGTGAAATCGCATTTTCTGATCCCCGTGAATCCGCGCAATCCGCGGCCGCCCGTATTTCTTGAAAAGTATAATTCAGCCCTGATGGGAACACTGCTTATACGGGCCGGATTTCTCCTGGTTTTGGCGGGCTTTGTGGCCCCTGGGCTGGGCGCTCAGCGTGAGGGGACGCCGACGCGCTCCGCGGCCGGCCTCGACGCGAAACGGCTCGACGAGATTCCACCGCTGGTGGAAGCGGCCATCGCGGAAAAGAAGCTCCCGGGCGCGGTGGTTCTCGTCGGACGCGGCGATCGCGTCGTGTACGAGAAAGCAATCGGCAACCGGTCGGTCGAACCGGTGACGGAATCGATGACGCTCGATACTATTTTCGACCTGGCGTCGCTGACGAAGGTCGTCGCGACGACGACGAGCGTGATGAAGCTGATGGAGGACGGCAGGATCCGGATGAACGATCGCGTCGCGACGTTCATCCCCGGCTTCGAGAGATACCAGAAGGCCGACATCACGATCCGGCATCTCATGACGCACACATCGGGTCTGCGCCCCGACCTGGATCTTGCCGACACGTGGGCCGGCTCCGACGAAGCGATCCACCTGGCGATCGAAGAAGTCCCCACGTCATCACCGGGCGAGCGGTTCGTCTACAGCGACATCAACTTCTTGCTTCTCGGCGACATCGTCCGCCGCGTGAGCGGGAAGCCGCTCGACCAGTTCGTGCGGGAGGAGATCTTTAGTCCCCTCGAGATGAACGAGACGATGTTCACGCCGCCGGAGTCGCTGCGCGGGCGTATTGCGCCCACCGAGAAGTGCACACCGTTCGGCTGGCCCTGCGAAGGAGCGGACGTGCACATGCTTCGCGGCGTGGTGCACGACCCGACCGCGCGTCGCATGGGCGGCGTTGCGGGACATGCCGGGCTTTTCAGCACCGCCGCCGATTTGTCGATCTTCTGCCGCATGCTGCTCAACGGAGGGCAGTACAACGGCGTGCGCGTGCTGTCGCCGCTGACGGTTGCGAAGATGACAGGACCGGTGCTGGGAAGTGATCCCGCGCTGCGCGGCCTTGGATGGGACATCGACTCGCCGTACTCATCGAATCGCGGCGAGCTGCTGCCGGTCGGATCGTTCGGACACACGGGATTCACCGGCACGTCGATCTGGATCGATCCGGCCACCCGTGAGTTCGTCGTGTTCCTGTCGAACCGGGTGCATCCTGACGGAAAAGGAGACGTGACGCCGCTTCGCGCACGCGTCGCAACGGTTGCCGCATCGGCGGTGATGGAAGGTGTGGAGGGGCTGCGCACGCGCCCGATGACGGGCCGCGACTTCGGCGCGTCCGGCACAGCGCCGGCGACTGCGAATCGTGCGCCCGTCCAGTCTGGTCTGGACGTGCTGCGCACGCAGGAGTTCGCTCCGCTGCGAGGGAAACGCGTCGGCCTTCTGACCAACCACACAGGCCGCGCGCGTGACGGCGCGACCACGATCGACCTGCTCTTCGCCGCCAAAGACGTGAAGCTCGTCTCTCTTTTCAGCCCGGAGCACGGCATCCGGGGCATCCTCGATACGAATGTTCCGTCAACCGTCGACGAGAAGACGAAGCTGCCGATCACGTCGCTCTACGGCGACACGCGCCGGCCGTCGGCGGCGATGCTCGAGAATCTCGATGCGATCGTCATCGATCTGCAGGATATCGGCGCGCGCTTCTACACCTACATGACAACGATGGCGTACGTGATGGAGGAGTCGGCGAAGCGGAAGCTGCCGGTGTTCGTACTGGATCGGCCGAACCCGGTGAACGGCTGGCAGATCGAAGGGCCGTCGCTCGACAGGGACGCGCTCGCGTTCACGAGCTACTTTCCGATGCCGATCCGTCACGGGATGACGCTCGGGGAGCTCGCGCGGCTCTTCAACGCGGAGAACAAGATCGGCGCCGACCTGACGGTCTACGCGATGAAGAACTGGCGCCGCGCCGACTGGTTCGACGACACGGCGCTGCCCTGGATCAGCCCGTCGCCGAACATGCGCAACATGAACGAGGCGGCGCTCTACCCGGGCATCGGCGCGATCGAGGGCACGAACATCTCAGTCGGCCGCGGCACCGACACGCCGTTCGAGCACATCGGCGCGCCGTGGATCGACGGCGTGCAGCTCGCGGACACCCTGAACGCGCGCGCGCTGCCGGGCGTCCGCTTCTATCCCGAGCGCTTCACGCCGACGTCGACCAAATACGCGAATGAGGAGTGTCAGGGGGTCTTCATCATCGTGACCGATCGCGCCGCGCTGCGCCCCGTGCGCGTCGGTCTGGAAATCGCCGCCGCGCTCACGCGGCTCTATCCCTCGCAGTATCAACTCGAGGCCGCGGGACGGCTCTTTGGATCGCGCGACACGCTTGCCCGGGTGAAGCTGGGTGAGGATCCCGCCACGATCGCCGCGTCGTGGGGTGTGGCAGAGGCACGGTGGCGGTTGCTGAGGGCGAGATACTTGCTGTATTAGCTGGAAGCCGCCAGCTACCAGCCGCCAGCTGATAGCTGGAAGCTGGCAGCTGACTACCGTCCCCGCTTCTTGTTTGCATACATCCGCTCGTCCGCTGCCTCAATCAGCGGCAGCACGTCGGCAACGTCGGGCGGGACCTCCACCGCGCCGACGCTGAGGGCGACGCCCGCCGGAAGCTCCTCGAGTTCAGGGGATGCGGCGAACGCGGCCTGGAGCGCCGTGGCACGCTGCAACGCCTCTGCCTCCGTGCACGTGATCAGCACGAGAAACTCGTCGCCTCCCCACCGGAACACGTAGTCCGCTTCGCGAATGTGGCGGAGCAGGAAGCCGGCGACGTCGCGCAGCACGCGGTCGCCGGTTTCGTGCCCCAGCGTGTCGTTGATCGTCTTGAACCGATCGATGTCGATGAACACGATCGACAGCGGCGAGCGGTAGCGGCTGTGGCGCTGCAGCTCGCGGCCGATGATCTCGTCGAAGAAGCGGCGGTTGCGGCAGCCGGTGAGCGGATCCGTGATCACGAGCTCGCGGAGATCGCTTTGCGCGGTTTCGAGCCGACGGTTCGTCCGCTGCAGCTCGTCGGTCATGTCCTCGAACGTCATGAGCTGCATCCCGAGCGCGGTAACCAGGAACACGACCGACATGCTGAAGAAGGTCGGGCGCATGCCCGCCGCGTCTGGTGCACTGAGTGCCGCGGCCATCCAGAGATTCATGCCCGCGAGCACGAACAGCATGATGCCGACAATCAGCGCGCCGAGCAGACGCACGTCGCGCACGAGCAGCAGGTAGGCGACGCCGGCAGCCGCCAGCGCGCCTCCAATCAGCACGTGCCCCGGCGCAAAGACGGACCAGACCTTGAGCGCCGCCGGCGCCAGGCTGAACCAGATCGCGACCGGCAGCAGCAACAGACTGTAGGCGCGGGCCATCCGCGGCCGATGACGGTAGGCGTCCGCGGCGACGACGAACGACAGAGAGCCGATGAGCGTCAGGAACTGCGAGATGCCGAACGCCATCCGTCCGAGCGGCGTGTCGCTGTACAAGCGGACCGTCAGGAACATGGACGAAGCGAGCAGGATCCAGGCGGCGATCCAATAAAGGATGAAGGGCCGGCGCCGGTAGAAGTAAAGAAGCAGGAGCAGCGCCGCGACCACGAGTGCCGTCGTGCCCGAAAGCAGGCGCGGGTTCACGAGCGCCGCATCGGGCGCGGATGTCGAAGCGGGAAATTGCACGTGATCTCATTGTAGGCCGGGTCTTTAGACCCGGCGCGCCGGCCGGAACCTGAAGGTCGTAGCCGGGTCTAAAGACCCGGCCTACATCTGATAGAGCATCAATGGTGCTCGGAGGTTTTTGGGTGTGTATTTGCGCATTCCGTCCACCAAGGGAGCACCAAGGTAACGAGCAGGATCGACTTCGACGCGTTACGCGCTCAGCGACCGCCAGCGCGCAGCCGCTGAACCGCAGACAACAAAATCGCGGATCGCGGTCAGCCTTCGCCAGTACGGCGCGGATTCCGAGTCATTACCCGACCCCGGCTGCGACCACGGTAGTACACGCGAGCTAACGAGCATCGTTTTTCATGATGCCGGCTTGGCGCGAGATCGCGATCGTTCGCGGGTCCCATCCGGTAGCGGTACCCGCGCTCTGGTTTGTGGCCCGCCACGCGTCGCGGGTCCCATCAGTACCAGACTCCACACTTCAACAGGTTCCATCAGCGCGCGACGTTTACGATCGTGCGTCAGGTCCAATCATGTCCGAACTCACAAAACGCATCCGCGCGAAGTATCCGAACGCGTACAACGACCTCAGCGACGACGAGCTAGAGCAAAAGGTCCTGGCCAAGCACCCACAGTATGCGGACTTGGCTGATCCGAAAGACCAGCAGCCGTCCGTCCGCGTTCACATGCCTGACGGACGCGTCATCAACTTTCCGGCGACGATGAGCCACGATGAGATCACGAAGGCGATCGATCAGGACTTCCGCCCAAACGGCGCGCCGTCGCGTCCTGCGCTCAGCCGTGAGCAGTACAACGCCGTACGCCAACGTGTGATCAACACTGCGCCTGACGGCCTCACGCGCGATCAGTTCAGCGCGCTGATGGACAGCGAACTCACGAAGGCTAAGACCGCACAGGCCGAGAGCGCGGTGGAGCACACCGAGGGCAAGCCCGATTACAACGGGGTGGACAATCCGATTTACGGTGGGGCGTATCGCGTCGTGCGTGGGTTGTACCACTACGCCAAAGATCATCCGGCTGCAGCTGGCGCAATGGCCGGCAGCGCGCTCGCTGCGCCCCTGACTGGCGGCATGTCGGTCCCTGCCGCAATGGCAGCCGTGGGCGTTGGCGGTGCAGGCGGGGCAGCGTACGGTCAGCTCGCGAAAGGCGCAGCGACTGACGATTACGGCACACCAGGCGGGAACGCCAGAGAGATTGCGACGGAGGGCGGGCTGTCGGCACTCGGCGAAGGCAGCGCGCGTGCTGTGGGTGCTGGCGCTCGGCGTATCGGACCGATCCTGCGAGATCAGGCAGTGTCGGCGTATTCCCGGATGCTCAAGCCCACCAAGGACGCGATCCAGTCGATGACGCAGTACGGCGCGACGCTGCCAGAGCGAGCCCACAACGTAGCCGCTGCGATTCTCGATGAAGGCGTCAACATCACACAGGCCGGCGCTCGGAAGATCCACGATCGGATCTCCCAGTTGGCAGACCGGGCAAGCTCAATCATCGCGAACTCGGATAAGCGTGCGTCAACGTCGTACATCACCGACGCGCTCGGCGAAGCTCGCGATCGGGCTGCACAGCAGCTCGCTCCAGGAGCAGACGTTGCGGCCGTTGATGCCGTGGAGAACTCGGTCAGGGCAAATCCGCAGATCACGAAACGTGTTCGCGGCAGAAAGCTGTTGGACACTGGCGTACTAGACGCGTCTGGTCAGCCGGTGATGAAGCGGTAACGCTCGACTCAGGGCAGCGCGTGCTGTTGCCGACAGCGACGGTTCAGAAGCTGGACGCGCTCAAGAGGGGCACGTACCGGGCGATCGGGGATCGTGCGTACGGTGAGACGCAGGGCGCAGCCATAGAGGCAGAGAAGGCTGCGGCACGCGGGGCACGTCAGGCGATTGAATCCGTTGAACCGACAGTCGGACCGATCCATCAGGCCGAGTCGAAGCTGATCGACGCGTCAGGGGTTCTCGATGATGCCGTGTTCCGATCCGGCAAGCATAACCCGTTCGGACTGACCGAGGGGATCGCGCTCGCGGGGCACCGTCCGATCTGGGCACTGCCGGCGCTGTTGAACCGTCCGGGTATCGGGTCCCCTGTCGCGCGTGCCGTGAACGCCGTAGGGCGGAAGCTGGCAACCGCCGAACCTCCGGCCAATCTGGTACGGGCTGCGCTGCTCGCGCTGATGGGGCAGGACCAGGAACCGGAACAACCGGAACAGCGGTAAGTCAGTCAGCACCGGGCGCGCAGCGACGCGTGTATCGTCTCCGCCATAGCCCGACTCGCGTGGAGCTGTCATTGGTCTGAGCGTGCCGCAGGACCTTGGTACCTGCTACAATCACGTTGACGGTTCGGCGGACCCGAGGTGTTTGGAACGTTGTGGTTCGCAGCCTCTACCGTTCCACTCTGCGACCTCTCGCGGCCACCAGAAGGTCCGTCGAGCCCTTCCATACTTCGATTATGCTGTGGTTTTTTCAACGAGACGATGAGTACCTGCGGATAGAGACCACGCACGACCGGGAGACTGGAGCTTTTGCACTCACGGTCGATAGAGCTGATGGCCCGCCAGAGACGGAAGTATTCGTGGACCAAGCCGCGTTTGAGTCGCGGCTCGAAGCACTAGAGCAACAACTCGCAGCCGATCACTGGACTCCGAAAGGCTCAGCACTGTTGCCCACGCAACCTCCGCAACGGCCGCACTAGGTCGGGCGTCGATCGACGTGAAGAAGTGTCCCCTGTGTGTAGTGCTCGTCCCGGATACCGCCCTCAAGTGCCCCAACTGTCTCGGCCGGTTGATGGCGGTGAAGCCAGCCGAGCACCGGAGGCATAAATCGTCCCCGTGGTTGCTGCTGACAGTCGTCGGACTATTGGTTTTTGCGTGGGCGATCTGGCGGCGCATTTCGCACGTGTGATGGTCGGACCGCGAATCGGACCTCGCGCTCGTTAGGATCGCAGTCCCTGGGCTCCAGACGCGAGACACCGGCCCACCACGTCTACGAGATCGTCGGGCAGCACGGGCTTCGTCAGCACGCACGCAACCTTGAGATGGTCATGGCTCCCAGGCTGCGCCGTCACCACAATCACCGGAATATCGCGTGTCTGGGCCTGGGCCGCGATTTCCTGCCGCACAACCTGGCCGCTGATTAGGGGCAAGCCGAGATCGAGCACGACCGCATGCGGCGGCTGGCCATCAATCAGACGTAACGCCTCGAGTCCGTCGCCCGCCTGCTGCACATCATATCCGGCGAATTTCAGCCAAGTCGCAAACATCTGACGCAGGTCCACGTCGTCTTCCACGATGAGGATTCGGCGACGGCCCGGCACGAAGTTGATCGTACAACAACGTTACGATTCTTCGGCGTTCCCGGCGGCTCGGCAGGGCGCAGCACACCGGGCCGGCCCGGCGCGCTGGCCGTCTGGTTCGTCGGAGTTCGGATGCGGCCACGGTTGATCAGGGTGCTGCTCGCAGATCCACGCGTCGGCGGGGAGGTCGTCAATCCGCAATATCTACTGCCGGCCTTTCGTCTGCATGGCGGCCTTCCACTGAATCGTGCGGGGCGTCACCGTCGCTCCCCTCCCTGGCGCGTGCCAGCAACTGCTTAGGATGCCGATTCCGTCTCCAGATTTGACCGTAGGGCAACGCACGGCAGGCGGATCATCAAACGTGACGGGCGGAGCCGCCGCGCTCCTCCTGGGTCAAATTTGCAGCTCACAAGTTCCACTGAAACCAATCGGCGGCTGGGTCCATCAGGGGCAGCCGCCTTTTGTACGTACGTACCATGCGCATGCTACGGGGCATGGCCTTGCACAGTACAGGGCCATGCGCATGTACAGAGGGAATAGGGAATAGGGATCGGGGATTAAGGATCACTCAACAGAGATCACAAATGCTGTAGATCACTGAGTACAGATTTAGAACTGACGTACTGATCTGTCCCTGTACCATGCGCATTGCCTGTACTGGGCAATGCCTGTGGACTGGGACCCCCGATTGGCGGATCGATCAACGCGCTGATGGACGACGGTAGCGCGCTGTCACGGAACGGCCAGATCGACCCGATTTTGACCAATAAATCCGGGCACTTTAGTGTGACAAACAGGGGGGTCGCTACCCTACCCTTCTGTCACGCTTCGCGTTTCACGTTCGCTGCTGTTCCCGCGCTCCTGTCTGGCCCAGCGTGCCGTGCTCTCAGCGACGAAGGCATCAGCCACGGCGAACGCCCACGAGACCAGCGTCTCAGGATCGTCGCCGTGATCGTGCAGCCCCATCGTGTACGCGGCTGCCTTGAGCGCGTCCAGGGCAACGAGATCGCGGCCGGTGAACGGTGACGGACTCATCGTCCTGATGTACCACGCCTGACGCGCGTTGTCGCTGCCTAAGTGATCACGTCAGCGCCTGTGGCTCGTTACAACCGCCTGTGCTGGTGGACCACGATGGCACGCGATGAACGTACCTGAACACAACGTTACACAGGTTGCAACGGCCAGCCGTCGTCATACTGAGATCAGGGCTGAATTGCTTTCCCCCTTTGGAGTACCAGATGCGAGTGTTACGAATCAACGAAGTGATCGAAAAGACCGGCCTGTCGCGTTCGACAATTTGGAGACAGGAGATCAACGGCACGTTTCCCGCGCGTCGGCAGCTGTCCGCGTACTCGTCCGGCTGGATCGAGAGCGAGATCGATCAGTGGATCGTGGATCGACCGACGGGAACGTACACGCGTAAGCAGACCGTAGCCTAACAAACCCGTCAGACCAATCGGCCAGGGGATCGGCCAAGAGGGGCAGCATTGAAAACCGGCAATCGCGAGCTTTTGATCTACGTACCTCATGCGGTGTGGCCTGATATTGACTCCATCTCGCGTGCGAACAACACGAGTGTTCCACAAGTTCTTCGGCGGCTGGTGATAGAGGCTCTAGCGCACCGTAGGGCGCTCCCGCAGTACCAGGCTGAGCGCGG
>Ga0066677_10000102_pt1 | contig 27650 bp, 30 predicted proteins | sample GraSoiAngelo_126_FD_62299 | JGI IMG/M metagenome (GOLD analysis project Ga0066677, IMG submission 62299) | Grasslands soil microbial communities from the Angelo Coastal Reserve, California, USA - 14_0927_09_20cm | ecosystem: Environmental > Terrestrial > Soil > Grasslands | place: USA... | reverse complement strand
TCGCACGTGCGTGGATCGTGCTGATGAAGCGCCTGGGATACACACGATATGTAGCGCAGGGCGGCGACTGGGGAAATGCCGTCACGGAACAGATGGCGCTGCTGGCACCTCCGGAATTGATCGGCATTCACACCAACATGCCTGCCACCGTGCCGGACGACATCAACACGGCGGCTCTTGCCGGTGCGCCGGCGCCGTCCGGCCTCTCCGCCGAGGAACAGCACGCGTACGAACAGCTGGCCTATTTCTACAAGCACGGCCTGGGCTACGCCAACGAGATGGCGAATCGTCCGCAGACGCTGTACGCCATCGGAGATTCACCGGTCGGCCTCGCCGCATGGATGCTCGATCACGACGCGCGGAGTCTGGCGCTCATCTCGCGCGTGTTCGACGGACAGTCAGAGGGCCTGACGCGGGACGAGGTCCTCGACAACGTCACGCTCTACTGGCTGACCAACACGGCGGTCTCCTCCGCCCGTTTGTATTGGGAAAGCAAGCTCGCGTTCTTCGCTCCGAAGAACGTCCCCATCCCGGCTGCCGTGAGTGCTTTTCCAGAGGAGCTGTATCAGGCCCCGCGGAGTTGGACGCAGAAAGCCTATCCCAAGCTCATCTACTACAACAGGCTCGATAAAGGCGGGCACTTCGCGGCGTGGGAGCAACCGGAACTCTTTACGACCGAGCTCCGTGCCGCCTTCCGTTCACTCCGAGGCGCGAAGGCATCCTCCACTGGAGCGAGATGAAGTGGCCAATGACACGGACCACGATCGACGACGTTTTCTTAGTACGGCAGCGATGACGATCGCCGCCGCGCACGTCGCCAGATCGGGCACCGCGCAGGCCGCTCCTCGCGAGCCGCGCGAGCTGGTGGCCCTCGGTCGTGCGGCAGAAGCAGGTGTGGCCGGCAGCAGCGAGACGCCGGTGTCGAACATCGAGGCCCGGGGTGTGGAAGCGCCGGCCGATTGGAGTGCCCTGCGATCACCGGAGAATTACGTCGGATACGAGCGAACGCAGAACTTCGCATCGCCTCGCGGTGTCGCTCGCGATCGCCGTCGCGTCTATTCGGCCCCCGCGCGATTGGCCCTCAATCAATGGGCGCTGGTCGGCGAGTGGACGATCGACCGTCAGGCCACCGTTCTTAGCACGCTTGACGGGCGCATGGTGTATCGCTTTCACGCGCGCGACCTTCACCTCGTGATGGGGCCGCCGCGTCAAGGAGTCTCGCTGCGCTTCCGTGTGTCGATCGACGGCCACCCGCCGGGGCCAGCTCACGGGATCGATGCGGACGAGGGCGGCAACGGCACGGTCGTCGAACAGCGCCTGTACCAACTGATCCGGCAGCCAGGACCGATCGTCGATCGACAGTTCGAGATCGAGTTCCTCGATCCTGGTGTCGAGGCGTTCGCGTTCACGTTCGGTTGACGCTCGCGGCACGTGAGTACACCGTGCCGGCGTCGATCAATACCATCGTCCAATAGACGCAGCTCCTCCGACTCTGTGTAATCGGACATGTAAGCAGGCCATCGAGCGTCGGCCGAAGGGTTCAACACATGTATCAACAGATCGATGTCGATCGCCGGCGGTTCTTGAGCGCGGCTGCCGCCGCGATTGCCGCGGCGCGACTAGGCGCCGTTGGCGCAAGCGGCGCTCCATCCGCCGGCACGAACACATTTGGCGAGCTGAAGCAGATCGATGCCGGCGTCCTGAACGTTGGATATGCCGAACTCGGTCCTCCGCATGGCGGCGCAGTGGTCCTCCTTCATGGCTGGCCATACGACATTCACAGCTACGTCGATGTCGCGCCGCTGCTCGCATCGGCCGGATACCGAGTGATCGTGCCGTATTTGCGTGGCTATGGGACGACGCGTTTTCTGTCCAGTGACGCCCTTCGAAACGGCCAGCAGTCAGCGTTGGCGGCCGACGTCGTCGCCCTGATGGATGCGCTCGCCATCGACCGGGCGATTGTCGCGGGTTTCGACTGGGGGGCGCGAACCGCGAACATTGTTGGGGCGTTGTGGCCAGACCGCTGCACAGGGATGGTGTCGGTGAGCGGCTATCTGATCGGAAGCCGTGAGGCGAACAAGATCCCGTTGCCGCCGCAGGCAGAGCTCGAATGGTGGTACCAGTACTATTTCGCCACGGAACGCGGCCGCGCAGGCTACCAAAACTACCGCGACGAGTTTGCCAGGCTGATCTGGCGGACAGCCTCGCCACAGTGGCAATTCGACGATGCGACGTTCGATCGGACTGCGAAGGCGTTCAACAACCCGGATCACGTCACCCTGGTGATTCACAACTACCGCTGGCGGCTCGGGCTGGCCGAGGGTGAGTCGAAATACGACGAGCTCGAAACACGGCTTGCGGCGGGTCCGGTCATCACGGTCCCGACCGTTACTCTTGAAGGTGACGCCAATGGTGCGCCACATCCGGATCCGGCTTCATACGTAAAGAAGTTCGCCGGCAAGTACACGCATAGACTGCTGAAAGGCGGCATCGGTCACAACCTGCCGCAGGAAGCGCCACAGGCGTTTGCCACAGCAGTGATTGACGTCGACGCCTTGGCAGATGGAAGAAAAACCCACGGCTGATCCCCACGCGCAATCACGATGAACACGCGTCTGCTGATGATGATGCACGTGAACGTCGCGACAGTGCTGAACGTCGGCGCCGTGCCGCATGGCATTCGCCGGACTGCGCCGCTGCGCGGCGGTACGTTCGAGGGTCCGCGTCTTCGCGGCACTATCTTGCCGGCCAGCGCGGACTGGCAGCTCCTTCGTTCCGACGGCGTACTGGAAATGGACCTTCGCTTCACGCTCCAGACCGATGACGGCGCGCTCATCTCGATGAGCTCGTTTGGCCTGCGCCACGGGCCGCCCGACGTCATCGCGGCGCTCGGACGCGGCGAAACAGTCGACCCATCAACCTACTATTTCCGGACCATGCCGCGCTTTCAAACAGCGCACCCCGTGTACTCGTTCCTGAATCGCCTGATCGCGGTGGCGAGCGGCGATCGTCGTCCGGACGGCCCGATCTACACGATCCACGAGGTGCTCTGACATGAGCCTCTCGATCAATTCTCGTCCGCTGATGATCCTGCGTCTCGCGACATCAGCGACCCATGACATTGGCTCGACGCCGCAGGGCACGCTCACGATCTTCCCGGTCACCGGCGGGTCGTTCGAAGGCGAGCGCCTCCGCGGCCAGGTGCTCGCCGGCGGTGGCGACTGGGTGACCGCTCACGAGAGCGGAACGCTCACACTCGATCTGCGGGTCACGCTCGAGACCGACGACAGCGAGCTGATTCACATGACGTTTACCGGCGTGCGCGACGATGCGAACCACTACTTCCGCACGGTGCCGCGTTTCGAGACCGCCGCGCCGAAGTACGCGTTCCTCAATCGTCTGCTTGCAATCGGCACCGGCGATATTCGCCCTGACGGCCCGGTTCATATCATCGAGGAGATTCTCTGACGCGTGCGAGTGTCGGATGCGTCGACTGTGGCTGGTTACCCATGGACACACTTGATCGCTCAGTGACGCCTCTGGCTGCGACCGTCTCTCGTCCTGATCGCGTCTTTCCGACGCTCACGCCGGCACAGATCAAACGCATCGCAGGCCATGGACGAAGGCGCGCGATCGCGTCCGGTGAGGTGCTCATCGAGCTGGGACAACAGCCCGTGCCCTTCTTCGTCGTCCTGAGCGGCGAGATGCAGGTGCTGCGACCATCCGCGGGAGGCGAGACGCTAATCGTCACGCACCGGGCCGGGCAATTCACCGGCGAGGGCACCATGCTGACGGGACGACGCGCACTGGCGCGGGCGCGAATGAGCGAGCCTGGCGAGGTCGTCGAGCTCGATCGCGAACAGTTGCTCGGACTCGTCCAGACGGATCCAGAGCTGAGCGAAATGTTCATGCGGGCGTTCATCCTCCGCCGCATCGAGCTGATTGCCGCCGGGTATGGTGACGTCGTTCTGATTGGCTCGATGCATTGCGCCGGCACGCTGCGCGTCACGGAGTTCCTGACGCGCAATGGCCACCCGTTTCATTACATCGACCTCGATCGCGACGCCGACGCGCAGGATCTCCTCGATCGCTTTCATGTGACCGCCGCTGACGTACCCGTACTGATCTGCCGCGGCGACGCGGTGCTGCGGAATCCAAGCAACCAGCAAATCGCTGATTGCCTGGGCTTCAACGATGCGATCGACCGCACGCACGTCCGCGACCTAGTGATCGTGGGCGCGGGGCCGGCAGGACTTGCCGCTGCCGTGTACGGCGCGTCCGAAGGGTTGGATGTGCTCGTCCTCGAGTCTAACCTCCCCGGAGGGCAGGCCGGCTCGAGCTCCAGAATCGAGAACTATCTGGGCTTTCCAACCGGCATTTCAGGCCTGGACCTCACGGGACGAGCGTACGCGCAGGCCCAGAAGTTTGGCGCGCAACTCATGGTGACGAAAGGAGCAGCGAAGCTCGCGTGCGCCCGACCGCTCTACACCATCCACCTTGATGACGGGGGACGCATCGATGCGCGTGCGCTGATCATCGCGTCGGGGGCGCAGTACCGCAAGCCCGCGATTGCCAACGTGTCGCAGTTCGAAGGCGCGGGCGTGTACTACGCGGCCTCGCGGATGGAGTCGCAGCTGTGCGCCGGCGAGGAGGTCGTGATCGTTGGCGGCGGCAACTCCGCGGGCCAGGCTGCCGTGTTCCTGGCGGAGACGGCCACGCACGTGCACCTCCTGGTTCGAAAGGATGGCCTGGCAGACACGATGTCGCGCTACCTGGTTCGACGAATCGAGGAGCATCCGGCGATCACGCTTCGGACGCGAACGGAACTCGTGGCGCTGGACGGCGACCGGCATCTCGATCGCGTCCAGTGGCGCGATAGCCGGGGCGTCGTCGAGACGCATGACATCAGACACGTATTCATGATGGCCGGCGCCGTGCCGAATACCGGCTGGCTCGATGGCTGCGTCGCACTCGATGGGCGCGGGTTCATCAAAACCGGTCCGGACCTGTCGCCGGAGGACCTGACGACAGCCGGATGGCCGCTGGCGCGGTCGCCATATCTGTTGGAAACGAATCGTCCCGGCGTGTTCGCGGTCGGCGACGTGCGCGGCGGCAATATCAAGCGCGTCGCATCCGCTGTCGGCGAGGGATCGATTGCGGTGGCCTTTGTTCACCAAGTGCGTCACCAGTAGGGGGCCTAGTGTCGGCTCAGGCGTGCACTCATATCAGCGCAATCACCACTGTGAAACATCCCCAACGAAGGGAGTGCGAGGACTGCGTGAAAATCGGAGCGAGCTGGGTGCATCTGCGGACCTGCCAGGAGTGTGGCGCGACGCGGTGCTGTGACGACTCGCCCAACCGTCACGCGACCAAACACGCCCGCGCGACTGGTCATCCGGTGATCGCATCAGGTGAACCTGGCGAGCGCTGGCTGTACTGCTATCCGGACGACGAGTTTGTCGAATATTGACACGCATTCCGCACACTCAGAACACGCGGGCCGATGACAATCAGCGGTGGTGACGCGAACGCAGGCAGCTGCGAGGAGGAGACATGATGAAGAGGACGCTTGACGCCGACGCAATCCTGAACCGGGCAAAGCCGCTGGTGCATCAACAGGCCAACGAGATCCAGCCGTATGGTCATCTCGTCAAACTACCGATTGCATTGTCGGAAGAGGCGTGCAAGGAGAGCGTCGAAAATCTCAACCAACTGCTCGCGGACACCATCACGCTGCGCGACCTGTATAAGAAGCACCACTGGCAGGTGGCGGGCCCGACCTTCTACCAGCTGCACCTCCTGTTCGACAAGCACTACGAGCAGCAGAACGAACTGGTTGACGCGATCGCCGAGCGGATTCAGTTGCTCGGCGGCGTCAGTGTCGCGATGGCTCACGACGTCGCCGAGACGACGATGATTCCGCGTCCGCCCAAGGGCCGGGAGGAAGTGCCGGTGCAGATCTCCCGGCTGCTGCATGCGCACGAGATCGTGTTGAAGGAAGCGCGCACGATGGCGAGGCGCGCGGCCGAAGGTGGCGACGATGGCACGAACGACCTGATCGTCACCGACGTGATCCTCGGCAACGAGCTACAGGTCTGGTTCGTGGCCGAACACGTCGTCGAGATGCCGCTGGTACAGGCCGTCTGAGCAGATCGTGATCTCGAACCAGGTCGGCATGGCTCGACTCGTATCGGTGAACGTCGGACTTCCGCGCGATATCGAGTGGAGCGGTCGTACTGTGCACAGCGGCATCTGGAAGGAGTCGGTGCTTGGCCCGTGTCGGGTCAGGCGGTTGAACCTCGACGGAGACGGCCAAGGCGACGTGGCCGGACACGGGGGTGAGCAGCGCGCCGTCTTCGTCTACCAACTCGAGTCGTACCGCTATTGGCAGGAGCAGCTGAAGAGGAACGACTTCGTCCACGGCCAGTTCGGCGAGAACTTCACAGTGGAAGGCTTGCCCGACGATACCGTGTGCATAGGCGACCGCTATCGGATCGGCAGTGCGCTATTTGAGATCACTCAACCTCGCGTGACCTGCTATCGCGTTGGGATTCGGATGAACGAGTCGCGTATGCCGGCATTGCTGACGTCCAGCGGGCGACCAGGGTTCTACTTCCGCGTGCTTCAGGAAGGCGACGTGGGCGCCGGTGACGAGATCGTGAAGGTAGGAGAGGCGAAGGAGCGGATGACCGTCGCAGAGATCAACGCTCTTCTCTACTCGGCGAATCATGCGCGCGATCGGCTGGAGTCCGCATTGCGCATTGAACCGCTTTCACCCGGATGGCGCTCGTCATTTGAGGCGCTGGTGCAGAGCCATAGGACCGCGACGAGTGATGGTAACGCCGGGCTGATGCCAGCCGCAGCGGCACATCCGGTCTCGCCGGGATTTCGGCCGGTCACGATCACAGCGATGGATTGGGAGGGCGAGGACGTCATCTCGCTGACGATGCAAGACCCTGAGGGTCAGCCGCTGCGAACAGGGCTGCCAGGCCAGTACGTCGTCCTGCGCCTTCGACCGAGTGCTGGTGGCCCGCCACTCTTTCGCAGCTACTCGCTTTCGGGTCCTCCATCGGCCGAGCGCTATCGAATCAGCGTAAAGATCGAGCCGAATGGCGTCGCAGGAGCCCGCGTCCGAGAGTTGCGGGTGGGCGACGTGTTCGACGTCAGCTTGCCACGCGGAAGCTTCACGCTGAGTGTCGAAGAACGCCCGATAGTGCTGCTCAGCGCTGGAATCGGAGCGACGCCTGTTCTGGCAATGCTCTATGCGCTGGCAGAATCCAGGTCGACGCGACAGATCTTGTGGCTCTATCAAGCTCGCGATGGGCAGCATCATCCGTTCGCCGCCGAGGTCCGCGGCCTGATGCTCGCGCTTACGCAGGGGCGCAGCTATGTGTGTTACAGCAGGCCGGGCGCGCTCGACAAGATGGGTGAGGACTTCGACAGCGCGGGTCACCTGTCGCGATCCGTTTTCGACAAGATCGGCATCCCACGGGAAGCCGATGTCTGCCTCTGCGGGCCGACTCGCTTCATGGGAGACATGAAAGAGGTGCTCGCAACGATGGGCGTCGCGGCTGAGCGAATTTACGTCGAACTCTTCAACGGCAGCGAGTCGATGATGCCGGGTGTCGTCGGTGCGGTGACACGACCTCCTCATGCGCCGGAGCACGACGACACCGCCGGCGCACTCGTGTCGTTTGCGCGGAGCGGGATCGCCGCACACTGGAACGCGTCAGCCTACCGGAGCCTGTTGGAGCTGGCCGAGGCCTGCGATGTCCCGGTCCGTTGGTCCTGCCGGACTGGTGTTTGTCACAATTGCGAGAGTGGTCTCGTGTCCGGATCAGTTGTCTACGAACCGGAGCCACTCGACAAGCCCGCCGACGGCAATCTTCTTGTGTGCTGCTCGCAACCGAGTCGCGACGTTGTCATTGATTTGTGAGGCCTGGCGTGCCTCCTGAGTGCCGTCATCGCCGGGGCGACACTGGCGCGGCTTCCGAGCGACGGCGGAGGATGGCCGCTATTCGCGGCATCGCGACCTGGCAACGGCCAGTCTCATCGAGAATTGGATTGACGAGAGCGAACACCGCGTTTGGTTCCTGAACGAAACGACGCGCGCGCAGCGCGAATAAGGTCCGTCCGATTCGCAGCCGAGTATCGGCGCTCGGTTTGCCTTGACGCACGATTGATGGCAGCCATTGGTGCGAAGAGTTGCTGTTCACGAGCGGATGCCAGACTCGCCGGTTCAACTGCACGGATCCAGCTCGAGCAGATCGCCGTAAGTAATCGCGGCACATTAAGAGGTCTGACACAATTCCCTGCGAACGGCCGTTCTCGTACGCCTCCACCCCTGAATGCAAACGAGATCGAACGAACGGCTCGGAAGTCGACGGCGTGTGCGATAATTGATGTCTGACCGCTCGCAAGTCGTTGATTCTAAACGGAGAGATGTCCGAGTGGTTGAAGGAGCACGCTTGGAAAACGATCTCGGCGAGCCTCGTGAAGCAACACGGAAACACTTCATCGCGCAATCAATTCAACGACTTGCCGCTCTGAAATACTGCTCGATGTGACGCCGTAAACGTGGGTGTTCGTCGGCGGTTTCGTGCTCACCTTACAGTTTCTACACAGTTCTGAGCGGCACTTATTCGCGTACTCCGCCTTGTTCTTTGGTACGAGTCGGACAACCTGAGCGAAGAGGTGAGTTCCTCTCTTCGCGGTTGTTGGTGACGTTAGCGGGTTGGCTGCAAATTCCGACTCTGGCGAATGTTGCCCGTGGTCATCGTCACGCCTCGGGAATCTGCCGGCCGAAGGTTTCCAAGGTAATGGCGTCTGGCTCCGGCCCGCCTCCGACACCAGTGTCGAGCGCGCCGATGGCGGTGATTTGGTCGCTTGAGAGCTCGAAGTCGAAGACATCGACGTTCTCTGCAATGCGAGCGGGTTTGGTGGACTTCGGGATCGCGGAACGGCCCTCCTGCAGGTGCCACCGCAGCATCACTTGAGCGGTTGACTTGCCGTGCTCACGCGCAATCACCTGCAGCGCCGGGTCGTCGAATGTGCGCTTCTCACCACCACGATAGGAAGTGATCCCGCCGATCGGGGACCAGGCTTGCGTCAAAATGCGGTGCTCGGCGTGCAGACGCTGCAGCGTCTTCTGCTGGAAGTACGGATGTACTTCGATTTGGTTGACGGCAGGCACCACCGATGCCTGAGCGAGCAGCCGCTGAAGGTGGTCGGGCATGAAATTGCTCACGCCGATTGCGCGCACCTTGCCGTCGGCGAGCAGCTTCTCGAGCGCGCGGTATGCGTCGAGTGTGAGATCGAAGCGGCTCGGTAGCGGCTGATGCAGGAGCAGCAGGTCGAGACGATCGACACCAAGCTTGCCGGCACTTTTGTCGAACGCGTGCAGCGTGGCCTCGTAGCCGTAATCGCTGATCCACACTTTGGTCTCGATGAACATGTCATCGCGCGAAACGCCAGACTGACGCATCCCCTCTCCGACTTGCCCCTCATTGCCGTACGCCGCCGCCGTGTCGATGAGCCGATACCCCTGAGCAATCGCGGATTCGACGGCGGTGCCCGTCTGTTCCGGCGGGCTCTGAAATACGCCGAGGCCGAGCGCGGGTATTTAAACGCCGTTGTTCAACGTGAGGAGTGGACTCGTGCTCGTCATTTGTGTTCTCCGTCCGCTAGTCCTGCCGCGGCTGTCGGATACTCCGCCAATGAGATCGTTGGTTGTCCTCGGCGCATCGGAGCCCGCCTACGATCCGTCACGGAGAGCCGCTGATAACCAGTACAGTCATGCGCCGCGTGCCCGATCATTGCCGCGGGGTCGGATGTGTCGGTCTGCGGCGAATCTGCTCGGCCCAGAAATGCAAAGCGTTTCCGATCCATCCGTCCGCCGCGGTCCCGATGCCGAGGCCGAACCCGTGACCGACACCGCGGTACTTCCGATACTCGACTTCTGTACCTAACCTCCGCAGCGCTGCCACTCGCCGTTCCATGGCCGCTGGCGGTGCGATCCCGTCAGCGTCACCCACAACGACGAACGTTGGGGGTTCGGTTGAGGCGACGTCTGAATGACCGGTGTAGGCAAGCACGACGGCTGATGGCTTGGGCAACCCCAAAGTCCCAAAGCGCGCCGTGCCGTAGGAACCGACGGCCGCCGCCATCCGTGCCCCCGCCGAGCTGCCCCATAGCGAATAGTCGGCAGTTGTGACGCGGAGGGCCGCTGCGTTCCTGAAGATGTACGTGAGCGCAGCGGCCAAATCCTGGGTGGCGATCGTGGCTCCGCTCCCGGCGCGGTACTTGAGCACGAAGGCGTTGTAGCCGCTCTTGTTGATCTCGACCGCGTACGGGAAGCCCTCGTGCAGTGAGCCGACGTACGCGAACCCGCCGCCCGGAGAAACGACCGCGAACGGAGCGCCAGCCTTGCCTCTAAAAAAGAAAAGGCCGGTGTCCTTTCGGGACGGCTCCGCCAGCTTCTCAGCGTCGGTGTAGATGTCGAAAAAGATCGTCTTCCCGCCGCTCGCGTCATCAATCATCCGATTGAGCGATGACACCACGACTGCAGGATCCACGTGCGTGTGGTACGGGAGCAGCGACCCGATGTTCCTGAGTAGCATGTTCGGGTCATTGCGTCCGTCACCCCAGGGCAGGATGAGATGACCGAACCCGGCGAATGCAGGATGGTTGAGGATGTCGTCAACGCGGTCGTCGACACCCAGGTGCGCCGCCCGTGTGGTGCTTGCCATCGTCCCGTAATTCGTTGCCACATCGACACCCGCAGAAGCGATGATCCACAAGCACGCCGCGCCCGCCGTTAGTGGAATCATCGACCGCCGCGTCCTCGGCCTGACGCTCGGTATCACCGGAACCCCTAGGTCACGGCCGGCGATATGGAACGACGACCGCCTTGGCGCGTTCGACGAGGACGAGTGCGGTCTCGCCGACGAGGGTGACACCGGTCGCACCTGACAGTCCGTCTTTCACCACGCGCACCTCCGCGCGATTGCCGTCGATCGTCAGTTCGGTGACGCGTCCCTGGCCCTCGGCCTGAATCAGCATCTTCGGACCCACGGCTCGCAGCCCATCGGGCCGGCTCAGTGGCGTCGACGTCTCGATCTTCACCATGGTGCCAGCGCTACCGTCGGCGTTCACGGGAATGCGGAAGATGTCGCCGGCGAAGAAGGTGTTGACGTACACGGCGCCGTCCGCGAGCACCGCGATGCCGTCGACACCAGCAAGCCGCGGATCCGCCGGCACCCACAGATCGAGCGCGGCGGCGCCGGGCTTCAGGCGATGGATCCGGTTGGAGAATGACTCGGTCGCGTACACCGTCCCATCGGGCGCGATCGCCATGTCGTTGCACACACCGCCATTGCTCGGGAACGGATAGGTGCCCTTGGCCGCGCCGGCCTTCAAGTCGAAGGATCGCAATGCGGTCTGTCCGGTCACGGGCGCGCCGCCACGGCCGCCCGTCGAGTTCTGGCATACCCAAAGCGTGTTGGACTTGTCGTCCGCAAGCACGCCAAGCACGTTGGTGAGGCCGGCGGTCGAGGCCTGAATCCAGGGTTCGGCTTGCGAGGTGCCGGGCGCAGCACGGTAGATGGTGCCTTTCGCCGTGCTCCCGAAGTACACGGCGCCGTCCTGGCTTGAGGTCAGGTTCTCAGCCTGTACCCCGGTGTCGTTGATCGTGATCTCGGTTCGGGCTTGCGCTCGAACGAGCGCCGCGGACGCGGCGAAGACGACCACGACGCTGAAAGTTCTACTGACGCTCATTTGCCACGTGCCGTGTAGCTGACGCGAATGAGACGATTGCCGGTGTCGTCGCTGATCAGGATCGATCCATCCGGCATTTGCAGCGCGTCGGCCGGGCGGCCGCTGGTGACGCCCATCCCACCGCGTCCGCCAAGTGCGGATCCCGAAGCAGGCAGGAAGCCGTCGAGGAACGGCTCATACGCCGTGACGCGGCGCCCATCGGTGAACGCCGCCATGACCCGATAGCCGCTCAGTGTCGAACGGTTCCACGACCCGTGCTCGGCGATGATCGCCGCGTTCTTGTAGCGCGCAGGAAACATGTTGCCGGTGTAGAACGTGAAGCCAATCGCGGCGACGTGCGCGCCGAGCTTTTGCACGGGTGGCTCGGTCGACGAGCACGCACGCTGCGCGCCGAATTCGGGATCCGGGACGTCTCCCTGATGGCAGAACGGGAAGCCGAAGTGCAGGCCCGCCTTGTACGCCACGTTGAGCTCGTCGTTGGGCACGTCGTCACCAAGCATGTCGCGGCCGTTGTCGGTGAACCACAATTCGTGCGTCACCGGGTGCCACGCGAAGCCAACGCTGTTCCGGATGCCCTCGGCGTAGGTCTCGAGTCCGGTCCCGTCCGGCTTCATCCGCAGGATCGCTGCGGTCATCGCGGGCGGCGCACAAATGTGTACACGTCGACCCAATCGACGTGTACAGCATGTCGTCCGGTCCGAACGCGATGAACTTCCACGTGTGGCCCTGATCCGGGTTCGGAAGCTTGTCGTAGACGGTGACCGGCGCCGGCGGCGCGTCGAGGTGCTTCTCGATATCGTCGAAGCGGAGGATCTGACTGGTGGTCGCCACATACAGCGCGCCGTTGCGTATCGCGACGCCGTTCGGTTGACGGAGCCCCGTGGCAATCGTGACCACGCGCTCGGCTTTGTGGTCGCCGTCGCGATCGACGACGGCATAGACGTTGCCCGCGTACTGCGAACCGACGAACACGGTGCCTTGCGGGCCCAGCGCCATCATGCGCGCGTTGGCGACGTTCTCAGCGAAAACCTCGAACTTGAAACCCGCCGGAACAACCAGGGCTCCAAGCGGCCTCGCGGGCTGCTGCGCCAGGATGGTAAAGCCGGCGCCAAGGGCCGCGGCCGAAAGCGTAAGGACGAACCGCCGTGTGGATCGCTTCATGGTGTATCTCCGAACTGTGTTAACCGAGGGGCGTTGCCCCTCGGACTCCCCAACACGCTCTCTCGCGCGCCGCTTCGCCGGCGCGCTCCGTTCGCGTGGCTCGCTCGCGGCGCTCGCCTCGCACCGCTATTTTGAATTGGTCTTTAAAGTTCCTGGCGGGTCGGCCGGAACAGAATCTCGTTGATATCGACATCGTCGGGCTGACCGATCGCGAACGCCACCGCGCGCGCGAACGACTCTGCCGCGATCGCGTACTCCTCGTAGAACTGGCCGATGCCCTTCGCGACGTCCGCCTCGGTGATGCTGTTCGGCAACTCCGTCGCGACCGCGCCCGGCGAGATGATCGTCGTGCGCAGGTTCCACGGCTTGACCTCCTGCCGCAGTCCTTCGGAAATCACCCGCACCGCCGTCTTTGTCGCCGCATACACGGCATTGTTCTTTCCAACTTTGTGTCCGGCGACCGACGAGACGTTGATGATGTGCCCCGCCTTCTGCCGCTGCATGTGTGGCAACGCCGCGGCAATCCCGTACAAGACGCCCTTGATGTTGACGTCGATCGTGCGGTTCCAGTCCTCGATCTTCCGCCGCTCGAGCGGGGAATGCGGCATCAGGCCGGCGTTGTTGAGCATCACGTCGATGCGGCCGCACTGCTCGACCGCGGCGTCGACTAGCGTTTGAACCTGCGCGGGATCGGTGACGTCGGTGGCACGTGCGGACGCCTTGCCGCCCGCTCGCGTGATCTCGTCGACCAGCGTCTTGAGGCGCTCCACGCGCCGCGCTCCCAGAACCACCGTTGCCCCGCGCTCGGCGAGATATCGTGCGGTCGCTTCGCCCAGGCCGCTGCTCGCGCCGGTGATGACAACGACCTTGCCCGTGATGTTCGTATCAGCTTCCGCGATCACTTGGCCGCTCCGCTCCGCTTGCGGGCGTCCGCGTCGATCCACTTGAGAATCAGGTCGGCGATCTGCAGGTTGTTCTTGTCCTGCATGATCATGTGGCTGTTGCCGCGAATGCCGAGGTCCGGAGGGGCGAGCATGTCCGCCTGACCGCCAGCGCTCTTGATTCGGCCGATCAGGGCCTGACACATCTCGAAGCGGGCCTGCCATGTCGGCAGACTCGGGAGCCCGGTGGGATTGTCGCGGTGATCGCCGAACGCGACCAGAAGCGGCACGGTGGCCAACGCCTTGATCTCTTCAGCCGTGTAGGTCGCGGGACAGCTCCCCGGCTCGACGAGCACAAGCCCTTTCATCGCTTTCGGATTCAGCAGCGCCGCTTGCAGAGGAAATACTCCGGACTGCGAGTGCCCCATCACCACGGCGCCGTTCAACTGCGTAGCTAGTTCCGAGAGTGCCTTGATCGTGGATATGGATGTTGTTCCGCGAAACATGTCGGGCACACTCTGCTTCGAGAGTTCGTCCACTGCCGCCACCGGAAACTGGCTGTCGGCGAACGGCTGGCCGGCCGTCGCGCCCAGACGGAAATTGGGCCAGACGCCCTCGTCGCTGAATCGCAGCCAGACGGGCAGCTCGGTCGCTGGCTTCGAGCCGGCACGCACGTCGTTCACGACCGCTTGGTTGAAACCCGAGCGGCCGCGTCCCACCTGATCGGGAACGTAGACGGGATGGCCCTTGCGAACGAAGTACTCGTCCCACCCCATTCGTCCGTCCGGCGTCGTTTCCCACGACTTCCCCGTCAGTGTTGCGCCGTGCACCATCACGACCGGGACGTTGCGATCACCGCGCTGCGGCACCATGTAGTGCACGTACATCTGGTTGATGGTGATGTGTCCGCCGGCACCGAGGTCGCCGAGCTCGCCGGCGGTCTGCTCGACCTTGTCGCCGCCGACGAAAAAGCTGCCTTGCGCCTTCAGCACCAGCGGCTTGTCCGGTGTCTTCACATCCTTCGGGGCCTGCGCGATCACGCCTGTGGGTGCGCCGAGGAACGCGACGGCGATGGCGGTGAGGATGGCAGGTCGGCGTCGCTGAGAAAAAGACGGACGTTCCACGTGTGTGTGTCTCCTCCGATACCGGCCGCGTGACTGCAGACGAGCGTACCGGACGGGAACGAGCGTATCGTGCCTATTCCTCCGACGATTGGTCTCAAATCACGGTATGTTCGGGAGCTTTAGGCAAGAGCCGCATTCGCTGGGGTTGTACGATGCGATCCATGAAATCCACTGTGCGCCAGCCGCGGAGACGGCCGAGTGGCACTCGACGAGGGCGCCGGGACATGGAGCGCGGAAGCGAGCCCAACCGTTCCTCCCTGCCGTTACCCTCGGCGCCGGCGAGAGAGCTCAGCGCGGAAAGTCCCGGAGCGTTGGCGCTGCGGCGGCTCGCGAACCTGGTGGTGCGCTACGCGCCGCACGATGGTGCGTTTCCGCTGCGCTTGCCCGGGATCACCGTAGTCCGGCGCTCGCAGATGACGAGCGAGCCCACGTACTCCACGATGCGCCCTGCGGTCTGCATGGTCGCGCAAGGAGCCAAGGTCGTGATGCTCGGCCGCGACGTGCTCGAATACGATCCGGCCCATGTGCTCGTCCTCGCGGTTGATCTCCCGATTTCCAGCCAGGTGGTTCGAGCTAGCCGGAAAGAGCCGTATCTCGGTTTCATCCTGGACCTGGATGCCGCACGCGTCGCCGAACTCGCCACACGGGTGTATCCACGCGGCGTGCCCAAGGCGTCTGACGCTCGCGGACTCTACGTTGGGCGCTCCACCGACGGCATCGTCGATGCGGTGACACGGTTGCTCGAGCTGATGGCCGACCCCGAAGATGCGGACATGCTAGGACCAATCGTCGTCGATGAGATTGTGATTCGTCTGCTGCGTACGGCGGTTGGTCCGCGTGTGGCGCAGATGGGTCAGCCCAAGTCGGGCGTCCAGCGCGTCGGCGAGGCCGTGGGCTGGATACGCGCTCATTTTGCGCAGCCCATCACGGTCGATGAGATGGCGGCTTCAGTCCATATGAGCGCGTCGTCTTTTCACGAGCGCTTCAAGGCCGTGACCTCGCTAAGTCCGCTCCAATACCAGAAGGTCCTCCGCCTGCACGAGGCCCGGCGACTCATGCTGTTCCAGCAAATGGACGTCAACGAGGCGTGCCACCGCGTCGGCTACTTGAGCCCCTCGCAGTTCAGCCGGGAGTACGCCCGTTTCTTCGGCAGCGCCCCGAGCAGGGATATCGCGCGAGTGCGTGAAATGGGCTTCGCTCATACGGTTGCCGATGTAGCGAGCGCGGCTCGTGAGGCGAGTAAGAACACACCATCGCAAAGTGAAAGCAGGGCTGAGGTATGCGGGCGCACATGAACAAGCGGTTATTGGCCTCGTTGGCAGTATTCGCGATGGCGATGGGCGTTGGCGCCGCCGCCCTGTCGCAGTCGCCTCCTCCCATCGTGAAGATCGCGAGCGGCGAACTGCAAGGCGTTCTCGCTGACGGGGTCGCGTCCTTCAAGGGAATTCCCTTTGCGGCGCCGCCCATCGGTGAGTTGCGATGGCGGCCGCCGCAGCCCGCCGGCAAATGGACGGGCGTGCGTCAGGCGTCGGAATTCGGGGCCGACTGTATGCAGGGCCGGTTCGGACCGCCCCCAGCCGCCGTCGCGGGTGCGCCTGCGCCTCGAGTGCCGTCAGAAGATTGCCTGTACCTGAACGTCTGGCGTCCGGCGGATCCGGCCGCTCGCAATCTGCCCGTGATGGTTTGGATCTACGGAGGCGGGTTCACGGGTGGCTCAAGCGCGTCACCGAACACGTCCGGCGCGGGGTTCGCCAAGGATGGCGTCGTCCTTGTCGCCATGAACTACCGTGTCGGCCGCTTCGGCTTCTTCGCCTTTCCCGCCCTGCGCAGCGAACATCCAGACGAGACCAAAGGGAACTACGCGTACATGGACCAGATCGCCGCCTTGCAATGGGTGAAGCGGAACATCGCCGGCTTCGGGGGCAATCCGGACAACGTCACCATCTTCGGGTTTTCCGCGGGCGGCGTTTCGGTTCACAGCATGCTGGCGTCGCCGATGGCCCGTGGATTGTTCCAGAAAGCTATCGTCGAATCGGGCGGCTCCAGGGATAGCGTGCTCAGCGCGCGGCCGATGCGTGCGGACGGCGTTGATCCGAATTACCCAGTGTCAGCCGAAACGATTGGAATCAACTTCGCGAAGTCGCTGGGAATAGACGGCACGGACCAGGCCGCGCTGGCCAAGTTACGCGGCCTCAGCGCCGACGATGTTCTTCGGGGCGCTCCGACGCAGCCGGGCGCTGGTGGTCCGCCTGTCGAGACAACGCCGATTCTTGACGGCAAGCTGATCACGGAAACGGCCGAAACCGCCTACAAGGCCGGCCACCAGCCCCGCGTACCGTTGATGCTTGGCAGCAACAGCGCGGATACCGCAGGCAGCCGCGTGCGCGCTCGCAGCAAGGAGGAGTTCTTCGCGCGGTACGGCCAATGGAGCGCCGACGCGAAGGCGGCCTACGACCCTGACGGCACGACCGATTTAGCCACACTCGTATCGCGCGCCAATGACGACTTTGGTCAGGCCGAGCCAGCGCGCTTTGCCGCGGACGCATTCGCCGCCAAAGGATCGCCTGTTTACCTGTACCGGTTTTCCTATGTTCAGACGTCGATGCGGGAACAGTTGCGAGCAGGGGCCCCGCACGGCGGCGAGATCGCCTATGTGTTCGGCACGCTTTCGCCAGGCCGCGGAGGTGCGCCAACGCCCGAGGATCTAGCAGTGTCCCGCATGGCGCACAGCTACTGGGTCAACTTCGCCAAGAACGGCGACCCGAACGGCGCCGGCCTCCCAACGTGGCCACGTCACGCCGCCGGCAAGGACCAAATCTTTGATTTCCGCCCGGACGGGACAGCGGGCGCCGGTCCCGATCCCCGCAAAGCACGACTTGACGTGACGCGGAAGGCGACCGACTCTGGCAAGCGTGCTGATTTTTGAGAACGACGGAGGCAAGGCATGGTCCGGTTCACGGCGTTGCTCATGGTGCTGGTTCTGGCAGCATCTGCGTTAGCCGGGGCTCAGTCTACCGGGACTCCGACGCTGGTAATCAAGCGCGCCGGCTCTCGCGCCATTGAGCGGGCGCCGGAGGCGAATTTCACGGGCGACGTTCGCGTCGAGCGACTGTACGACGCGATCGACCCTTCACATGCCAGTGGCGGATTCGTGACGTTCGCGCCCGGCGCCCGCACCGCCTGGCACTCGCATCCCGGTGGTCAGATCTTGCTTGTCACCGCCGGCACCGGCCGTGTTCAGCTCTGGGATCAGGCTATTCAGGAGATCGGGCCGGGCGACGTCGTCACGATCCCAGCGTGGACCAAGCATTGGCACGGAGCGTCGCCGCGCGCGTCCATGACACACCTGGGAATCACCGAACAGCGCGACGGCACGGCAGTGCAATGGATGGAAAAGGTGAGCGACGAACAATATAACGGCGTGTTGTCGAGTCCGCAGCAACAGCCGCACACGCCAGCACAAGCGGTCCAAGCGGAGCAGACCGCTCCGGCCTCCAACCGCCAGCAGGGCACTACCAGACCGTCGGGAGAACTCCAGCCACGGATCGCGCCCGGGCTGGCGACCCTGACCGACGACGTACTCTACGGTGATGTGTGGACGCGGCCAGAGTTGTCGCCGCGCGACCGGAGCCTGGTAACGGTCTCGGTGTTGATCGCCACCGGAAGAACGGCACAACTTGCTGGCCACTTGGGTCGAGCCCTAACCAACGGTGTCAAGCCGAGCGAGGCCTCGGGTGTTCTGGCACATCTCGCGATCTATTGCGGCTGGCCGAGCGCGGTGTCCGCTCTCGAGGTGTACGATCAGGTCTACAAAGCGCGGACCGTCGACACCGCCAGTCTCGGCGCGGTGAGCCCCCGTCTTCCCGCTCCCGGCTCAGAGGCGGAACGCGCAAGAGCAACCCGCGCGGAATTGGAAGCCGTCGCACCGAAGTTCGTCCAGCTCACCAACGACGTCGTCTTCGATGATCTCTGGCGTCGCCCCGATCTCAGTGCGCGCGACCGCAGCCTGGTGACTATCGCGGCCCTCGCCGCGATGGGCGACGACGACCAGCTCGATGTGTACCTGCGCCGCGGAGTGGAGAGCGGTCTGACCCGCGCGCAGATCGCCGAGGCGTTGACGCATCTGGGTTTCTACGCGGGCTGGCCCAAGGCAACGACGGCGTTGGCGGCGGTCACCAAGACACTCGGCAAATAGCAGAGCGGGTGCGTTCGTAGTCAAATCGCGCCCGGACCGCGCGAGCCGCACTCAGATCTTCGGGAAGTTCCGCGTGCCCGTAAGTAAGCGGGCGACGTTCGCAGGTCTTACACAATTCATCTCGACGGTTCCCGTCGGTAGGCGCCAAACCACTGAAGACAAAAAGGATCGAACTCAGCGCGCGCATCGTCGGCGGCGTGTGCGATAATACGTCGGTCATCGCGCGCAAGTTGTTGATTCTACAGACGGAGAGATGTCCGAGTGGTTGAAGGAGCACGCTTGGAAAGCGACTCCGCAGACCGATGTAGAGACGCACCGAAGCACCTTTTCTGCTGCCGCTCCAACGACTTACCTCCCAGACAATGTTCCTCGGTGTTTCCCCGTAAGAGACGGCATTTCTCCGGGGTAGACACTCGTTAGGGCACAATCCGGGGCACAATTTTCGTCGACGCGATGAACCCTCGCTACAAAGGCGAATCGCCGCGCAATGGTTCCAGCACGTGCCCGAAACCGCCGACCATGACTTTCGCCCCGGTTCTGCGGTCGCGCTGAGGCGCTGAACCGCGGATCAGAATGAACTGATTGTGACCCCACGGTTCCTTCGGTGAGCTATCTATGGTTGCACTCGCCTGAGCTCGTCTCGGATGCCTCGTAAGGAATCCTGCAGCCTCCTTGCAACCGAAAGGAGACCGGGCTGGTCGTACAATGGGAACAGCTTGCCGATTGAGTCGGTCTCAAACTCGACTTGACGAATAGTTTGCCCAATCAGTAGACGCTGCGCCCTCCCAACTTCGGTCCGATCTTCCGCGCATTTCATCGCGTGCCGTAGGCCATCTAGGACCAGGATCGGGCCCAATTCATCCACGATCTTCATGGCGGTCGTCATCAGATCACGCGTTTCGTTCGCGGCGTCAGATTGCCCACTGTCCCGGTACCCTTGCTGGAGTCCGTTGAGTTCACCTGCGATCCGCAGGAGCGATTCGGATAGACGCTCCATGTCGGTAGACGACACCGGCTGAACAAGGAGCGCCGCGAGCGCGAGTGCGGATACTGTCATTTTTTACCCTCCAAGGCACTTTGGTTATCGACGCGCAGAACAAGCGACCAGAGCGATTTGACCCTTCCGAACTGGCGATTTGATTTCAACGCGAATCAATTCGACAGAAACGCCGCAAAGAGATTCGCCAAGAATCGCGGATTTCATTCGAGCGCCGAACGCGATCAGCGCATTTCAACGGCGGGCAAGCTCATCGGACGAAACATCTTGACATGCGGAGGGTGTCGCGTGTAAATTTATGGGTTCTGTCACGCTGGCCATGGGCTGGCTCTCGCGAGCAGACGACAACAGCCCGAAGGAGAGCAGAACGATGACCAGCAAAGAGACCAAAGTGTTAGTCGCGCAACTCGAGGCCGTCATACAACGACTGCGTCAGATTGACGAAGACACGCGCGCGCGGAGCCGCGAAGCTCAGCGACGGTGGTTGGCCGAGAATCGGAACCGGAGGCGCCGGCGTTAGACTGCATCGTGATGCCTGCCGAGGGCACACGTAGGACGGAACACGCGGATCGGTTTGCGCGATGCGGGTGTTCCTATAAATCTCGCAGCACCGTCAGTGAGGAAGAAGAGGAACCATCGTCTGCGTGGGCGCCGTCCTCCTCACGGTCACCATCGAACAGCGTCCGCTGATACATTGATTCCGCCCCCCACTGGATGACGCTTTTTGCGCGTCGCCGACAATTCCGCTTGCAGGAGCTCGCGACGGGGGCCTTTCTGGAGACGGCGACCAACGTGCTCGCCTTCGGGTTACCGGGCGTCGGCAAGAGTCATGGGCTGTGTGCGGTGGGGCACGCGCTCGTCGAGGCCGGCCACAGCGTGCTCTTCACACCGGCCTATGCCCTCGTCCAAGAGCTGCTCAGCGCCAAGCGCGATCTGCAGCTCCCGCGCGCGCTGCGGAAATTGGATCTGTTCGAGGTGATCCTGCTCGATGACCTGCGGTACGTGCAACAGAGTCCTGACGAAGCCGAAGTGCTCTTTACGCTCCTCGCCGAACGGTACGAACGCCGCTCGGTGATGGTGACGAGTAATTTGGTTTCAGTCAGTGGGATCGGATCTTTCGCGACCAGATGGCCACGGCGGCCGCGATCGATCGCCTCGTCCACCACGCGGTGATTCTTGAATTCGACGTCCCGAGCTATCGCACGGATCGCTCGCGGCCGACGCCGCCGGCGCCCGTGCCATCGCCGCCAGGGCGTCGGCGAGCACCAGGGCCCTTGGTGACCAAACGTCGCCAGTGACCAGCCGGTGCGCGATCCGACCGCACAGTCCTCGAACGCCGACGACGCAGGAGGCGCCAGGAGCCACGATCGGAAACCGGGTAAGGGTACCGCCTCCCCCGGATTCCAGTCTCGATCGCGTCGGCGACGACGAAGACGACGAAGACGGCTGTGGAAATGACGTCTCTATGGAAACCACAAAACGGTTTCCACAGAGACTTGGAAATCTCGCACAGAACGCGAGATTCCCACATTCCCACAGCCGATCCTCATGACTCAGAAAGGAGAAGACGAAGAACGAAGACGAATCGGAGCAACCGGTCATCAGATTAACAGGCCGCAGGATCGGCGCATCCTCGGCCACATTCAGGACCGGCCAGAATAATTGTCGCGAACCGGCAAAAGTAGTTGACGTCGATCAGACTTTGTTGGCGCCTCGTCGACGACGCCAGAGCCAATACACTAGGGCGCCGAACGGGACGAGCTGAACGAATCGGATGAACGGCCCCAATAACCAGTCAGGTAGAGGTAATAGCGGCCACGACGTGATGAAGAGCCCTACCGGCACTGCGGAGAGGACAAAGAGAACGCGCTTTCGCCAGAGAAAGAACGTTGAAAAGAAAAATGCAACGGGAGAAATCCAGAGGATGCCAAAGAAGGCGATATTCATACCGTAACCTTCGAGCGCGCTGGGTTTCATTATCCTTTCGGCCAGCGCCAGGCCCGCCGCGACCGACCCTCCCCACAGGACGAGCCAGCAGGCAATCGCACCGATATTGACGAGGACACGTCGAGCCGGTGTCGCCGTCATCGCTTCTTCGCCGCCTTCCGCTTCGTCCCCTTCCGCGCCTTCGGCTTCTCCTTCCGGCTTCCCGGCGTCCTCCCTGGCGGCGGAGGCGTCTGGAGCAACGCCTTGACGGTCGTCTCGAAATCGAGGGGGTTCCTGAGTAGGTGGTCACGCTTCGCCATATAGCCTCAAGAAAATGCTTGCCTGCAAGCAGGCTTGATCATATGCTTGCCGCCATGCATGACAAGCCTTCGCTGCTGGACATCGCTGCTAAGGGCGGGAAAGCTCGTGCCAAGCGACTGACTAAGCAACAGCGATCCGAGATTGCCAGAACCGCCGCGACTGCGCGATGGGCGGAGTCCACGCCGCGCGCAACCCACTCTGGCGAGTTGAAACTGGGGAACGCCACTATTCCATGCGCCGTGCTGGAGGACGGAACCCGAGTCCTGACTCAGGTGGAATTTATGATGGCGCTCGGCCGAAATCCGCGCCCCATGAGCGCTCGGGGCAGCGAATTCGAGCATGTCCCTTCTATTCTGCGCGGAAAGGCCATTAACCCATTCATCCCTCAGGACTTGCTGGATTCGAGCCGCCCGATAAAATTCATCACACCTAGCGGAAATTCGGCGCTCGGGTTTCGGGCGGAGATTCTCCCGAAGGTGTGCGACGTTTATTTGAAAGCGCGCGAAGCTGGCGCGCTGCCGCCGAACCAGCAGCACATCGCCGCCCAAGCCGAAATCCTCGTTCGAGCGCTGGCGCATCTCGGCATCCTCGCGCTCGTCGATGAGGCCACGGGCTTTCAAGACGCCAGAGCACGCGATGCGCTCGCCAAGATCCTGGAAGAGTTTGTCGCCAAGGAACTGCGAAAGTGGGTCAGCACCTTTCCGGCTGACTATTACAAAGAACTCTTTCGGTTGCGCAGATGGCGATTCCCAGACCTGCCTCGTGACCAACAAAAGCGCCCGGTTATGGCAGGCAAGATCACCAATGACGTTGTGTACGCTCGGCTCGCTCCAGGCGTTCGCGCCGAACTGCATCGGCTCACGCCACGCGATGAGAAAGGCCGACTGAAACACAAGTTGTTTCAGCGCCTCACTGAGAACGTCGGCCATCCCAAGTTGCGCGAGCACCTGTCGGCCGTTGTCGTTGTAATGAAGTTGTCTTCGGATTGGGATTCCTTCATGCGGAATCTCGACCATGTTCTCCCGAAATACGCCGACATGCCGTTGTTCGATGACCTTCCACCGATTGAGGCTGACGTGACGCCAGCGCTGTAGGTCGCCACCACTACTCAGGCTTGCCAAACGGCAAGGGGAACCGAGAACCGGTAGTTCGCCGCCCAGCCCGACGCCAGCGAATCTCACAGCGCACGTCCTCGGCTTCACGCCTCCACTGATTGCTCACCCACGCCTGAATCATCTCGAATGGCGGTTTAGCTCCCTTGAATTGCGCAGCCGCAACCTGCGAAACCTCGTTACAACATTAGAGGAGCTGCAAGGGCTCGGCATCGCGTTCGTTTCGCTCGGAGGGGGAATCGATTTCACGACACCTGCGGGCAAGCTCCAGCTGCACATCCTAGCGGCCCTGGCCGAACTCGAGCGAGAGCGCATCCGTGAGCGCGTCCCAGAGGCTATTTCTCTTTATGAACGGAGCAGTCACCTTCCCAGCGGTACGCTAAGATTCGACCTGCTGCATCGGTGGTCCAGTCGAAGCGGCAAATCGGCGTCTCTGCCGAGGCTGTTCCGACTTCCAAGCGTGGGAAGTAATAGGAACGCACTTGTGTGTCGCCTTGATAGAGCCACGAGTACACCTTTCCACCACCCGTCGGCATCTCAAATACCGAGCTTGGCGGACCCCATCTGGCAATGAGAGTGCTAATGCCCTGACCGACCCACGGATCAAGCGCGACCCGAATCTGGGCAGGAGACGAGGCGCAGGCCGAAGTCGCGCCGCTACAGAGCATCAGGAGTAGTAGACGCCGACGGAAATCGATTCCCACTCGTCCTCCCTTCCTGCGGCCACGCGGTCTAGACGAAGAGCCAGTCCACCTTTGCGAGGCCGCGCAACTTCACCTTGCGGATCCAGGCAATCGTCTTCAACCACCCAAAGGCCGGCTCGATGCGCGGCCGCGCGTGCTGGCTCATCGCGGAGCCCTCGTGCCTTGTCGTCCGTCTATCGATGGCCCTGCCCCCTGGCCGCGCGAGATTCTGCGTGACGTGGGGCGTCGTGCCCAGCTCACGCGCGAGATCGACAAACTCCTGCACGTCATACCCTTTGTCGGCGCCCACCGTGCGGCGACGGCGCGGTGCGCGCTGCCACTGCGCGTGCAGCATCAGCAGGCCGGCTTCGCGTTCGGCATACCCATCGGCCTGCGTCGCCATGGCATCGGCAATGAGGCCGTGCCGATTGTCGATCAACAAATGTCCGAGATACGCCAACCGCGACTCGGCGTTGTTCGACCGTCGATACAGCCGTGCGTCGGGATCCGTCTTGGAGGCGTGCGTGTCGTTCTTGCGCTCCTGTCCTCGAAAGTTGCGCCCGTCGCCGTCGGTGCCGCCATCCTTCCGCTGAAAACTTTTTTGGCTCGCCCACGCGTCGATGAGCGTGCCATCCCCCGTGAAGTGCTCGTCGGACATCAGGTCCTTCGCCCGCGCCACGACATGGTGGAAGAAGCTGCGCGCGATGTCTTGATTGAGCAGCCGGTCGCGATTCTTCGTGAACACCGTCGCGTCCTAGATCGGCTCGTCGATCTCGATGCCGACGAACCACCGAAACAACAGGTTGTAATCCAGCTGCTCCATCAACAGCCGCTCGCTGCGGATCGAGTAGAAGACCTGCAGCAACTGCGCTCGCAGCAGACGCTCGGGCGGGATCGACGGCCGACCGACCCGCGCATACAAGCCATCGAACTCCCGCGACATGGCGCGGAGCACATCGCTACCAACGCGCGGATCGCCCGGAGCGGGTGATCCTGCGGCACGCGCTGCTCGGCCGACACGTAACTAAACATCGAATCGGGCTCGCGGTGATCTCCTCGCATGCCCGGCATAGTAGTACGGGATCAGCGATCTGTCGATCCCTAAAATGAAGAGTTTTTCAGCAAGCTCTTAGGGGTAACGCGCCAGGCGACCGTCTCCAAAATGGAGACGTGGTCCAGATTATCTGTGACCGACAAAATGAATAGGCGACCCGCCTCCCGCCGCCGGGAGTCCGTACGCGTCATCATGGTCCGTCGTGACCGAAGAGATGTTTGGTGGGCAACACCGTCACTGACATGGTGAGAGATTTCGAGCGTTGAGGCGTGGACACCCTGGAACGCTCATCCATCGCGGCACGGCCGCCTCCGCCGACTCCGGGCTTGTGAGAGTCGGCTCCGGCGGCCTGAACGGAGATGGTGTGTCTTGACACCGCCGACGTCGTTAGAGATGTCTCCACGCCGCTGATCGACGGCGGTGCTGACGCGACACGAGGAGAACCGGCAGCATCATCGGAATTCGATTGCTTGCGTAGGCATGGGCCGATTGTCGCACACGTCGACGCGTCATTCAGCGGAGCGGCGATTTGAAACTAGACCACTACCCATTGTTGCGGACCAAACTGGCACCGGACGCCATCCCAACGCGTGATGGCTCGCAACGTTCCTCATCCGCCGGGGAATGCGTTGCGTTGTTGCGCACCAAGGAGGGACGCGGGCATGGCATCGCGCACCGGCGCGCGCAGGCACGGTGTTTGCCGGCGACGAAAAGCTGACGACGGCGTTGCTCGATCGGCTCGCCCATCATGCGACCGTGATCACCACTAAGGGGAAAAGCTATCGCATGCGAAAACGGCGCGGCGGCGGCTCATGACAGGGCACGATGCGAAAACCAACCGCGTAGGATGCCCCAGGAACGACGATCAGTGCGCCGCCCAGGGTCTGCTATCCCCCGATTTCGAGGGCTGAGGAGGTGATGACGAAAATCGCACGCGGCTGTGGAAATGCCGCTCCTATGGAAATCACAGAACGATTTCCACAGGAGCTTGGAATCTCGCAGAGAACGCGAGATTCCCACATTCCCACAAGCCGATTCCTCTTCATTGTCACGGAGAAGAACGTAGAATAAACTGCCCTCACGGTGGATCACTTTCCGAGCGGCGTACTGGTCTACTTTCCGAGCGGCGCCTCCAGTTGCAATCTACGCGAGGGTCAGCACGCACCAGCAAACAAGCGAGAACCAGCTCCTTGAGCTGCGCCGCTACATAACCGCTCGCGGCTGGACCGCTACAGAGTACGTCGATCAGGGTGTATCAGGCGCGAAGGACAGGCGACCTGCGCTTGATCGGATGGTGCAGGCGATTCGCAGGCATCAGGTGCAGGCGGTCGTCTGCTGGAAGCTGGATCGCCTCGGGCGCAACCTGCGGCATTTGGTGTTGTTCCTCGATGATCTGCACGCGAGGGGGATCGCATTTGTGACGCTCGGAGAGGGGATCGATACCAGCACGCCAGCAGGACGCCTCGTCGCGGGGGTGCTCGCCTCAATCGCGGAGTTCGAGCGTGCCCGCGTGCAGGAGCGGATACACGCCGGACTCGCGCGGGCCAGGGCACAAGGGCGGAAGCTCGGGAGGCCGAAACAGGATGCCCCTGTGGAGCGCCTACAGGCTGTTCACGGGCTTTCTGTGAGGGCGGCAGCGCGACGGCTTGAGGTCGTCCCTCGACAGTCCAGCGCTGGCGTAGCGCCTCTCAGCAGGCATCCAGCTCCGAATTTTGTACCGGTAATCCCTCTCGTTAGCCTCGACAGCTTTCGCCTCAATTCACTCCCAAATAGACGCCTCCGCCGACGAGCGGGGGCGTGCCTCTTATCAAGACTTTCATCGTCACACTGTCTGCGTGTGTCGAGGCTCCGATCTCGCGGGACGGTCACCCGTGACGCTCTCGTAACGGCTTTCTGCGAACGGCCTTACCTAGTCGCCCATCTCGGGCCCGCCTGAAGCCACTACGAAACAATTTTGAAAACCGTGCGCCTCTTCCGGCGCTGACAGGAACGACAGCGGGCATCAGCAAGGGCCGGGGGGAGTCACGTATGGGACGCGAACCACCTGCGCAGAGTGGCGGTTGACCGGATGATGGGGCGCACATACCATCGCGCTGCCAAGCCCGGCGAATCGTTCGCTCCGGCGTCATTTCGGGAGGCACCATGAAACGCTCTTCGATCTCGTGGGTTGCGGGGGCGGCGGTGTTCGCGGTAGTCGCCCTTCGGGCACCTGTTTTCGGCCAGACGGCCTCGCCGTCAAATCAAGACACGCTCGCCGCGCTGCTCGTGGAAGTTCGCGGACTGCGTGCCGCCATGGAGCAAATGGCGTCTGCCGGACCGCGAGTGCAACTTGCGTTCGGACGGCTGCAGATGCAAGAGCAGCGCGTCAATGCGCTCGTGAGGCGAGCGGAGGGATTACGCACGCAGATCGCCCAAGCGGAG
>Ga0066677_10000098_pt1 | contig 27843 bp, 23 predicted proteins | sample GraSoiAngelo_126_FD_62299 | JGI IMG/M metagenome (GOLD analysis project Ga0066677, IMG submission 62299) | Grasslands soil microbial communities from the Angelo Coastal Reserve, California, USA - 14_0927_09_20cm | ecosystem: Environmental > Terrestrial > Soil > Grasslands | place: USA... | reverse complement strand
CCGGACGCGGACGTCACGGCGCACCTTGCCGCATGCGATGTGACGCTCAACCTGCGCTGGCCTACCGCGCGCGAAACCTCCGGACCCTGGCTCCGTGCTCTCGCCGCAGCCCGCGCGACGGTCATCACGGATCTCGTCCACCACGCGGACGTCCCGTCGCTCGATCCGAGGACGTGGGGGGTGAATGTCTGCGGGACGCGGAACGCGGGACGCGGGGCGCGAGGAGAAAACGAAGTCGCAAATCCATCCATCAGCGCCTCACCAGCGCGGGATTCCGCATCCCGCACCCCGCACCCGGATTCCGCATCCCGCACCCCACACCCCGCATCCCGACTGGCAGAACGCGAAGCGGTCAGCGTAGCGATCGACATCCTCGACGAAGATCACTCGCTGCGCCTGGCGATGCGGCGGCTCGCGACCGATGCCGGCCTGCGGGCGGCGCTGGGGCGCGCGGCACGGGCGTGGTGGCAGCGTGAGCATTCAGTCGAGGCGATGGTGGATGACTATCTGTGGGCGATGGCGCGCGCGGTCGAACAGACTGCGCCGCGCATCGAGGTACCGGCCCATCTGCGCGATGACGGCGATCGCGCGCTGCGGGAACTGATCGAGCCGTTCGCCGTCGCGCCGGCGCTCTCCAGCGACCGCCTTCTGAGGTAGACTTTGACCATTACGCTGAACGGAGAACCGTTCTCCGTCCCCGGCCCTCTCACGATCACGGATCTTCTCGTCCGGCTCGAGATCGACCCGCGCCGGGTCGCCGTCGAGCGCAACATCGTGGTGGTCAAACGCGCGGCCTACGACACCACGCGGATAGTCGAGGGGGACGAGATCGAGATCGTCAATTTCGTGGGCGGAGGCTGATCTTTTCACTCAGAGGGCACGGAGGCCACTGAGTTGTTGTTATTGTTCTTGTTTTCCGTGGCCTCGGCGGCCTCTGAGTGAAGCGTATGACTCCCGATCCCTTCGTAATCTCCGGCCGCACCTTCACCTCCCGTCTCCTCATCGGCACCGGCAAGTACCCGTCGCATCAAATCATGGCGGCGGCGCACGAGGCATCGGGAGCCGAGGTGGTCACCGTCGCGGTGCGCCGCGTCAACATCACGGACCGCAGCAAGGAATCGCTGCTGGACCACATCGATCGGACGCGCTATTTCGTTCTGCCGAACACCGCTGCCTGCTATACCGCGGAAGACGCCATCCGTACAGCGCGGCTCGCGCGCGAGGCGGGACTGTCGCATTGGGTCAAACTCGAAGTGATCGGCGACGAGAAGACGTTGTTTCCCGACAACGAAGCGCTCCTCGAGGCGACGCGCGTGCTCGTGAAGGAAGGCTTCGTCGTGCTGCCCTACACCAACGACGATCCGGTAGTGTGCCGCAAGCTCGAAGACGCTGGCGCCGCGGCCGTCATGCCGCTCGGCGCGCCGATCGGGTCCGGCCTCGGGATCCAGAATCCGAACAATATCCGGATCATCAGGGAGCAAGCGGGCGTCCCCGTGATTGTCGACGCGGGGGTCGGTACGGCGTCCGACGCGACAGTCGCGATGGAGCTTGGCGCGGACGCCGTGCTGATGAATACCGCGATCGCGCTCGCCCGGGATCCGGTCGCGATGGCGCACGCGATGCGCCTCGGCGTCGAAGCCGGCCGCCTCGCGTATCGCGCAGGGCGCATTGCGCGCAAAGCGTACGCGTCGGCGAGCAGTCCGCTGGATGGGACGATCGCGCCGGCGGTGGCGCGCGCGTGATCAGCAGGTGCTCAGAGTCCGCTTGTCACGCACGAACCGCACGCGGAGGCGCACAGGCGCAGAGGGTGCGCGGAGAAGACAACTGAAGACGCGGCTGCACATGGCGCATTCGCCGCCGCGCTTCGCGCGGCTGGAGGTCACGCGAGACTGCGAATACAAGCGCCACGTGAAATTTCCACCGCTTGCATTCGTATCTCGGGTGAACTCCGTAACGCCCGCCGGAGGCGGGCGCTGGCGAATGCGCGGCGCGCAGCCTTCTCGGCGCGCTCTGCATCTCCTGTATTTCTCTGCGTGAGATCGTCTTCTCCGCGCGGCCGATACCTCGGCTCGACACAGCTCTGTCGATGATTCACGAGCGCCTCGAAGACACGCTGCGACGCCTGAAAGAGGAGCGCGACGAGGCAGATCGGCGCTACAACGACGCGCTGACCGCGCTCGACCAGGCCGTCACGCGTGTGCCGGACCTGCCGCATCCGCCGCCCGGCTACGACGAACACCAGATCACCCCGCTCAACCAGTCGTGGGACGTGTCCACGCCCCCTGCGACCGGCGGCGTCAAGGGCCGGGTCGCCGCGCTCGTGTGGCGCCTGATGGCGCCGAGCTTTCGCAAGCAGACCGCGTTCAACTCGCATCTCGTCGATCATTTGAACCGCAACGTCGCCGCGCATCGTGAAAGCACGCGTGCGATGGACTCGATGATTGCGCTCGTGCGCGAGCAGCTGTCGGCGCTGGTCGCCTTCGAGGCGCGCCTGATTCAGTACCTGCAGCAGGTGACCGCGTACATCGACACGAAGGATCGCGCGACGGGCGGGCAGACCCTGATTGTCAACGCTGCGGTCAACGGGGTGGCCGACGAACTCGCGAAACGGTGGGAGTCGATGGTCGCGCGGGAGCAGCGCTTCGATGCGAAGGTATCAGCGCTCAACGCGTCGCACGACGAACTGCGCACGCTCGTCGGTGTCTCACAGCAGGCGGCGCTCGCGATGAAACGGGAACTGGAACGATTGGTTGCTGGCGGGGTTGTTCACCCCTTTCCGCCGCGGCGCGTTGCTCATCCCGACGCGCCCGACCTGCCGCCTTCGCATGAAGCTTCGGCGTTCGCACCGACGCTTGACGCCTACAAATACGTCGGCTTCGAGGATCAATTCCGCGGATCGCAGGACGTCATTCGCCAGCGGCTGGAAAGCTATCTGCCATTCTTCGACGGTGCGTCCGACGTGCTCGACGCCGGATGCGGACGCGGCGAGTTCCTCGACCTCCTGAAGGCGCGCGGGATCGTCGCGCGCGGACTTGATCTCAATCACGAGATGGTCGAGGTCTGCCGCGCGCGCGGCCTCGACGTCACCGAAGCTGACGTCGTATCGTACCTTGAAGGCGTGCCGGACGGATCGCTTGGCGGCTTGTTCGCTGCGCAGGTGGTCGAGCACCTTCAGCCAGCCTATCTCCTCAGGGTTCTCGAGCTTGCCCACCACAAGCTTGGTCCCGGCGCTCCCATCGTCCTTGAAACGCTGAACCCGGCGTGCTGGGTGGCATTCTTCGAGAGCTTCATCCGCGACATCACGCACGTGTGGCCGCTCCATCCGGAGACGCTGCGGTATCTCGTGCTCGCGAGCGGCTTCCCCCGCGCGCAGATCGAGTTCCGCTCGCCGGTACCGCAGCAGGACAAGCTGCAGCCGATCGCGGCACCACCCGATTCCCCCCTCTCGGATCTCGTCGAGACGTTCAACGCGAACGTCGAGAAATTGAACGCGCGCATGTTCACGTATCTCGACTACGCCATCGTCGGAAAACGTTGACGCCGTGCGGCTCAGTGCGGCGTCGGCCCTGCTTGCAATTGCCGTGTTCAGCGCGACTGTCTCCCCGGCCGATCTCGGTCCGTTCGGCGCGCGCTGGGAGGTGACGACGGACAAGGAGAGGCCAGAGCGGCTTGTGCCGGATGAGCACTCCGATGCCCTCATCATCCATCCTGAAGCGACGCTGACCTACTATGCGAGCCGTCCAGGCCCTCCGGCTCACGTAACCTTTCACGTGCGCCCTCCAATGGCGGCGGAACCTCTCGAACTCCAGATCAACGCGCACAACTCAAAACGGCTACAGGTATCGATCGACGGCGGTCCTGGCTCACCGGTCGAACAAGACCTGCCCCAGGGCCGCTTGATCTGGATTGACGTTCCGCTGCCTCCAGCGCTCCGGAGTGAGACGCGCTTCGACGTTACCGTCACGCTCGAAGGAGCCGACGGCCGGCCGACGACGTTGTATGGGCTGCGGCTTGGAGCGCCGCTTCAACAGATGGGCGGTTTCTGGCGCACTGCGTGGAAGTGCGCGTCGACGCTCGTCCTCTGCGGGATCCTTTTCCTTCTCAGCGCCCGCCTGTTCGCCGGTGCCGCCGCGCGGGACTGGCGGAACGTTGCGGCAATGGACGCGGCCGCGCTCTGGCCGCTCACACTCCTCGGCGTGTATCCGATGGTGCGGGGAGCCGTCACCGGCGCGGGCCGGCTGACGCTGGTGATTGCGCTTCTTGCGTACTGGATCGTTCGGACCGCAGCGCGAACGCCCGTCGTGGATCAGAGCACGACTCCGGACCGCGCGGCCCGCGCCATCATCCTGTCGTGTTTCGTGTTCGCGACGCTGATGTTCGGCAAGCCGATCGTCAACGGCGATGGCGTTCAGTATTACGCCTATGCGCGGACGACTGTCGTGGACCACGACCTCCATGTGGCGGACGAGTATCGCGATGGTCTGACGCGTTTTCTGAGCTCTGGGCCGCTGTTAGGAACGACTCCGCGCGGGTACGACTATGCCTTTGCTCCGGTGGGCGCGGCGGTGTTCTGGCTGGCGCCGATGTGGGCGAGCCATGCGATTGGCGCGGCACTCAGACTGGCGGGCATTCCTGCGAGCATGGACGGCTACTCTGAGCGATATCTGTTTGCGGTCGCCGCGACGAGCTGGCTGATGATGTTTGCGGGCTTGTTGTGCTGTTACCAGCTCCTGGTGCAGTACTTCGATCGTCGGTCGAGTCTCCTGGCGGTGCTGTGCGGGTTGTTCGCGTCGCCGCTTTTTCCCAACGCGTACGAACTCCCGATGTTCGTGCATGCTGTAGATTTTGCGATGAGCAGTCTGTTCGCGTGCGCGATGCTCGTTGCGGCAGCTCGCGAAACCGAACGCGAGTGGCTCGCCGCAGGGGTCATCGGCGGAATGCTCGTCGCGATCCGGCAGCAGAACGCAGCGTTCCTCGTACTGCCCGCGATTCTCCTCGTGCGGATGCTCGTTTCCGGGCGGCGTCGCGCGTGGGGCATTCTTCGGCTGGCCGGGATCGGCAGCGCCGGATTCGTGCTTGGCTTCCTCCCGCAGATTGCCATGAACCTTGCGCTGTTCGGCCGGCCGATCGTGTTTCATCCCATTTACCTGCCCTCCACGCGCTGGCCTCCCGCGCTGTGGCGCGATCTGTTTTCTGCGCGGCAGGGACTCTTCTTCTGGACTCCGCTGATGCTGGTCGCGGTGGCGGGGCTCGTTTGCGCGGTATGGGATCGCCGGCACCGCTCGTGGGCATCCATCGCGCTGCTCGCCGTGTGCGTTCAGGTGGTGCTGGTCGGAATCGTCCCGTACGGGCCCAACTTGATCGGGCAGCGATATCTCGTGAATTGCACGCCGTACTTCATTCTCGGCCTCGCCGCCGCTTTCGAATTCCTGGGAAGGCGACTGCGATCGGAGGCGCTGGCTCGCGCGCTCGTCTATCCGCTCATCGTCGGTGCAATCGTCTGGAACATCGGCCTCGATACGCTTGTCGTGCGGGGTCTCATCGACCGCTGGGGCGCCGTCGCAGCAGCCGAGATCCTGACCAAAGTGATGGCCGTAGCCCCGCTGCATCTGGGGGATCACCTGCTGGGGCTTTCCATCAACCAGCCATCATTTTCCGTGTTCGTGCATCTTGGATACGGCCTGAACGGCGATGGATCGGCGCTGCTGCGCGCAGCGGCGGCGGTGTTCGTCCTGATGGCATCCGCCGCGTGGATGACGCGTCAGGCTTCGCGCTGGTGGGACCACGGCCCCGTTGAGGGCGTCCCGCGGGCGGCGCTCGTTCTTCCGATACTGCTGACCGTGAGCGCGGCCGTCACATGGTTGTATCTTGGATGGCATCCCGGCACACACGCGCCGTAGGCGTACTTTCACGTGATCCGATCATCGTCCCGTATTCTCGTCGTAGTACCTGCGTACAATGAAGAGGCGACAATCGCGTCCGTCGTCCAGCGGCTGCGCGAGGCAGTGCCGGAGTTCGATCTTCTCGTCGTGAACGATGGATCCAGCGATCGGACCGGCGCGATCCTGGCGGAGCTTGGAGTGCGGACTGCGACGCACCCGTGCAACATCGGCTACGGCCGGAGCATTCAGACGGCGATCAAGTACGCGCTTCGATATGGCTACCGCGCGCTCATCACACACGACGCGGACGGCCAGCACCGGCCCGAAGTGCTGAAGGGGTTCGTGGAGGATTTCCGCCGGCGAGAATGCGATCTGTTGATCGGCTCTCGATTCGTGGCGACCGGGCGCGTACACGGAGGAACATTGACGCGCCGGCTCGGCATGCGCGCCTTTTCGATGCTGTTGAAGATGGCGACCGGACGGCGCGTATACGACACTTCGTCAGGACTGCGCGCCCTCAGCTCTCGAGCCTGCCGTATCCTCGCCGAGCGTCCCTTCGTGGATTTTCACGCGGAGGCGATTGCCTATTTGACGTTGGCCGGGTGCACTGTGGGCGAATACCCAGTGACGGTCGACGAGCGACGTCATGGCACGTCGATGTATTCGGCGCTGGCCGCCGTGAAGTACCCCGTGAAGAATCTCATCCTGATTGTCCTCGCGGTGCTCGACGCGAGGCTGCACCCGCCCGACGAACATGACGATTGAAGCTCGTTTGCTGATTGACCTGTCCGGCCTTGCCGGTCTCGCGTGGATTCTGGCTCTCGTGCGCGCCAGGCGACTGTATGTCGGGTATGCCGCGATTTTTCTGATCATCATCGCCGGCGCGATGGCGGCGGCATCGATTCCCGGTGCATCGGCGGCGGCGGCCCGCGTGGCGGCCCCCTTCGGCACCGGAACGATCGCGGCCGGCATATTGATAGCGCTGCTGATTTATCTCTGCCATCAGATCACCTTGGTTGCCGATCGCGTGAATGCCGTCGCCCAGGAGATCGCGATTCGATCCGCAGGCGCCCCTGAAGGCGCGTCCCCGGATCCAACACCGCAAGCGGGCCATTGAGCGTGCCCGAGGGGACGATCCTGCCGTCGTGCCGGCTGTGCGGCGGCCCCGGCACCGTCTGGTTCGAGCGGCCTCGGCAGGTGCTGCGGTGCCAGAGTTGCACCGCGCTTTATGCGAGTACCGACCAACGCGTTCAGGAGTTTACCGAGGCGTACTACCGCGGCGGTGTGTACAGCGATTACCTGGCCGATGAACCTGCCATCCGACGAACGGCGGCTGCACGGCTCCGAAGGCTCGAGCGTCGCGTCGCTGGCCGAACGCTCCTGGACGTCGGGTGCGCTACCGGATTTTTCCTCGAGGCCGCGCGGGCGCGAGCGTGGACGGCAACAGGGGTGGACGTCTCGCGTTACGCGACGGATGTCGCGCGTGGTCGCGGCTGCGATGCGTTGACGGGATCCATCGATCAGGCCGTGCCTTCCGGCCGCCGCTTTGCCGTCGTGACCTTGTGGGACACCATCGAGCATCTCGACGACGTGAAGGCGACCTTAGCCGTCGCCAGGGAATTGCTCTTGCCCGGCGGCATCCTCGCGTTGAGCACGGGAGATGCCGGCAGCGTGTTCGCGCGGGCGACCGGCGCGCACTGGCGGCTCTTGCAGGATCCGACGCATCGGGTTTTCTTCACTGAACAAGCGCTGCGTCGCCTGCTGGAGCGCGTCGGCTTTCGTGTAGCGGAGGTGTCGCGCCGGGGAAAATGGGTCAGCACCGCGATGATTCTTCACCACAGCAGCATCGGCGCTGCCGCGCATCTTGCGCGATGGTGCGTTCGCGCACGCGTCAATCCGATGGTCTACGTCAATCTCGGGGACGTGATGACGGTGATCTCGGTTCCGGCTTGATACCGTCTACGCTGTGGCATCCGATCTCTCTGCAAATGACGAACGCGGATCGAGCCGCGCAGCAAGTACACGGAGAGACTGAAGGCACACAGCCGCTGCAACGTAACACACCACTCCCGTCCAGAACGCGGCCGAAATGGACCACGCGAGGGCGATGCAGATGGCAAGAACGGAAGCGAGCACTGACGTCGCTCCGTTGAGTCCCCACAGCCATGGGAGAAGTCCGGCCGCGCGACCGCGCGTCGCCTTGATCCCCAGCGGGAAAGCCATCCCCATCAAAATACCGGGTGCGCTCAGCACCGCTACTGCAACCGCGATCCGGATCGCCGTTGATGAAGCCTGAGACAGCCGGAGCAACGCCGGCGTCACGAGACCGAACGCTGTAAGAACGGCCACCAGGATCCACAGTCGGCGCACGCCTTCCACATCAGACCGACCTGGCGGGATCCAGGCCGTCAGGTAGCTGCCAAGGCCGCTCGAGACCAGCAATGCGAAGAGGACGACCGTCAAACCGTATGTCGGGTGACCAAGAAGGATCATCAGACGCTGCATCTGCGAGATTTCTATCAGCATGAAACCCAGTCCCAATGCTGCAAAATAGCCGAGCAGCGGTTCCGCACCCAGCAACGCACGCCGGTCGCCCCGCAGCCACAACGGCACCGCGATACAGAGCGCCGTCAGAAGAATGACTGTCATGAGCAGCACGGCAAGCACGAAGACCGCCTTCATGTTGTGTGACTGCTTGCCGTAATCAAGTAAGCGCCAGTTCAAGACGTCGCGTAGCCGCAGCATGTTGAAGAAGAAGGGGCTGTCGTCGGTCGGTGCGCCGATCTTGACCGGATACGACGCCGTGACCTGACGTTCACGCGCGGGATCGAGCAGATCGACGAGAAGCGGGTCGTTGCTGTTCTGCGGCGTGATGACGATATCAAACCCAAACTCCCGGCTCCGCTCCTCGATCACCTCGCGGTCGTGCGGCGTAAAGGGGCTCCGGCTGACCAGGAGCGTTCCCACGCCATCGGGTAGTTCGGGCTTGTTCGCCAACTGCATGTTGCGCACGATGACGACGTGGTCCCGCGGGCGCTCGACACCTATGCGGCGGAGCGCCTCCGTTGCCAGCGTCGCCAGCCGGTACACCTCCGCGGGTCCGTTACGGAAGTACCACCGCGAGACGGAAAGCAACCCCTCGTCGCTGAGGCGCTGAAGAAAAATCGTCCAGGCCTCGGTCGTGTAGAGAGAGTTCTCGCTCAGCACAAATGCGCCCGCCGCAGTGGCAGCCCAGGTATCTATCAGCGAGATCTGGATGACATCGTAGTTGCGTTGCTGACGCGCGATGTAGCTGCGCGCCTCGTCATTGACAAATGTCACATCCGGCCGTCGATCGAGATGACCTGTGAAATCGCCGAACCGGCCGTTGACCGTCCGCAAGATGTCCTTGTTGATTTCGACGGCCGTCACGTGGCGCGCGCCGAAGAGCAGCGCTGAAAGAACATCGCGACCACCGCCCGCCCCGACGACGAGCACGTCCGGCTTCTGCCGCAGGTAATAGCCGATGTTCGTTACGTCGTAACGAAGGTGGGCCAACTTATCGAGGCTATCGTCCAGGCCGGTCATCACCGTGCCAGCGCTCACATCGATGTCCATCTGAAGCTGACGGACGCGCAGGTCCGCAGGCATCTTGGTACTCAGTCCCCAGCCGCTCGGCGTGACCGGTTCGTCGGGATCTCCGTTGACACGAACGCGCGAGTACGAGTTCCACTTCTCGTACAGCGGCCTGGCCTCAAAGCTGCCGCGGATGTAGAGAATTCGAAAAACAGGAAATCCCTTCAGAACAAAGACGAGATTGACGGCCGTCCAGGCTGCCAGGAGGACCACGCTTGCGGCTGCGATTCCTCTGAGCACGCGAGTGCCGGAATCGATCGACAGCATCAGCGCGCCAACAGACGCGAGGCACGCGACCACGAGCACCGCCGTCGGACCGTCGGTGCTGCCGATGACGGGAACGATCAGCAGGCAGCCGAGCGCCGCGCCACCGAGGTCCGCGGCGTACAACTGGCTGGCGCGAGCCGGAAATCTCGTGATGGCCACCGCAATCGCAATGCCGCTCGCAACGAACGGCACGGCAATCACCGCGTAGGTGAATAGAAAGCTGTAAACACCAATGACGGAAGGGTGAACGCGGAACGGAATGCTCAGTTGCGTGAGGAAGCTGAGCACGATCGCGATCGGAAAACTTGCGGCGCTCGCCGCCAGATCGCGGCGTGCAGTGTCGGGTCGAAAGACCTCCGGAAACAGATACACGATCAGAGCGCCGACCGTCATACCAAACATCGCGAGCGAAATCGCCACGAATGCGAAGTGATAGAACATCGTGACGCTGAAGATGCGCGTCAGCAGCACCTCGTACATCAGCGTCGAGAGCGCAATGAAAAATACGCCGGCGTACGTTCGTGTGCTGACCTTCTGCTCGAGAGCCGCAGTGGGATACGACATGTCCGAATGGAGGGAGGAAAGCTTGTATCATACGTGACGCGGAGGTCGGGTGTCGATACGATCATGGATACTGATGGCGCCTCTCGTCATGCAGGCTGCGGCGCCGCCACAGAATCAGGCCTCGTCCATTGTGCGGTTGATTGCCGAAGGCTGGACGCAGCTTGCAGCGGGAGACGCGGGCGAAGCGGCCGCACGTGGCGAACGCGCACTCCGCCTCGATCCGGTCAATCATCACGCGATCGATCTGGTCCTTGCCGCGTACGCAACGAATCGACAGGACACGCGCGCGTTGGATGCTTACGAACGCTGGCTGTCAGGATCCGTCGATGAGGACACCTCACTGCTGCGCAGCGTGGCGACCGCGTACTTGAATGCATTCGCGGCGAATGCCGACCCGCGTCTCTCTCTGCCCGCGCTTGCGGCGCTCGCAGCCAGCGGCGACACCGCTGCGCTCGCCGAACTGCGAAAACGGGCGGCGGCTGGAACGGCGCCGCCCGAAATCGATGCGGAGCTCGCACAGCACGGCGATGCGGATGCGCTTCAGCGGCTTCAGTCCGAGGTGACGTCCGGAAACCGCGCGGACAAGACGGCGTCCATCAACGCGCTCAAGAGCGTCGGTGGGCGCGAGACGCATGGCATCATCGCGCAAGCGCTTCACGATCCGACGCCCCCATCGCGAATCGCGGCCGCCACAGCACTCGCCGATCTCGGCGCAACGGATCAACTCCCAACGCTGCACGACGCCTTGTCGGATCCGGACCCTCGTGTCCGCGGAATGGTACAGATCGCACTCGCCCGGCTCCGCGACCCGCAAGCGGGAACGTCCGTTCAGGAACTCCTCTCCAGCCCTGTCGGCGAGATACGGCTGGTTGCAGTCAAGACGATGGCGCAGGAAGCTCCCCAGGGCCCGTGGACCGCGACGGCAGAAGCGCTTCTCCAGGATGACGACGCGCTGGTCCGCATCGATGCGGCACGACTACTGCTAGAGCACGACGTCCCGAGCGCCGGTGCCGCGCGGGAGACCTTACGCGCGGCACTCGCCGATCCAACGCCAGGCGTCAGGAGCCGCGCCGCCGAGGCCGTACGAATGTTGGTGACATCTGGCGAACGGATGGAGCCGAAAATACTTCGTTCCCTGCTCCGCGATCGCCTCCTCGAAGTCAGGTTGGAAGCGGCGCGCGCGTTGATGCGTTCTGGGACGCCTCGGTGAGGGCAGCCGAATTCAGCTTTACGGAAGAATTCAGCTTTACAGAAGAAAAGGTATGACTTACCCTATCGGCGCCCCCCTGCCGATCCGATACGTCTCCCGAAGGCCTGCGGCTCAAATTTCGAGGATGGTTTTGATGTCCCTGAACCACTGTACGCGGGTGGCCCTTATGGGCTTCGCTGTTTTAGCGCTGGGGCCTGCCTCAGCCCTTGGCCAGGCCGGGAGGGCGGGCGGAACGTTCAGCCTCGGCGGATCGACGTCTCCTGTAGAGAAACCGGACATTGCTTACGATTCTGTCAACGACCGCTACTTGCAGGTCGCGGGGAAGGGATTCATCGAGGCGCACCTGCTGAACGCCGTTGGATCGATCATCGGCACCTTCAGGGTGAACCAGAGTCTCAATTATGTACAGGCTCCCCGTGTCGCATTCGGCGCCAACGTCACACGGAACGGCGGCTACCTCGTGACATGGCACGAGACGGTCGCGAATACGTTTGGGCAACTCCGCGGCCGCATTTTCAACGGCGATGGGACCGCCGTTACCAACGACTTCGACATTGCGACGAGCGCCACTTCGTTGGCGACATCGACCGATTGGACGATGCCCGGTGACATTGCATATTCGTCACGGAGCGGCGTCTTTTTGGTCACGTGGGCCGGCAACAAGTTTTCCACGGCGGACGTGTTCTTCCAGCGGATCAATGTGGTGGGCACGCTGCTGGGGAGGAACACGCTGGTTTCAGCTGGCGACGCCCTCTTCGATCACGATCCATCGGTGGCTTACAACCCCGACCGTGACGAGTTCTACATCGCCTATGGCGTCTACACCGATGCGGGGAGATTCGGCTGGTCGGCGGGCCGGCGCGTACAGGCTGAAACAGGAGCGTGGGTCGGTGCTGCGCAGCAGTTCCCTCCGAGTGCTGTTACGTACGTCACAGCCACGACGTACAACGCCGCGGTTCATCAATGGCTGATCAGCTGGTCGACCGGATCCACGACCGTCTCCGGCATTTCGCTGGACGTGGACGGAAATCCTCTTTCTGCTACGACGGCGCTGTCCACGTTCTTTGGCGCCTACGATGCTTTAGATCTGGAGTACAACCCGCCCTCCGGCTCCTCATTGCTCGTCACGCACGGGAGCGCGCCGCGGAATTGGGAAGATGCGGCGGTCTGGATCAAGTCCGACGGCACGCCGTACGACAATGGCTTCTTCGTGACGAACACGGCTGATGTGCGTGCGCTGCGGGGAAATCCAGTAAACGACGACGGGAACTTCAATCCGCGCGTCACCGCCAGCACTGCCGAGAAGAAATGGCTCGTGGTGACGTCGAGCGTGTTTGCCGCAACGAACGCGCAGTTCGTGTCCACAGACGCGGCCGCTGGATCGGGCGGGGGCACCACGACTCCAACTCCAACTCCACCGCCGCCGGCACCACCACCGCCACCTCCTCCGCCTCCACCTACAGGCGGCGTGACGGCTGCAATCACTGCCGCGAAAGCGGACTTCAGCGGCGACCGCAAGCCGGATCTGATCTGGGAGCGTGACGACGGCTATCTGTCGGCGTGGAAGATGTCCGGGACCACATTGGTGGAGGCGGTGTCGCTCAACCCGGGACGCGTCTCCGATCCGGACTGGCGCATTGTCGGAACGGGCGACCTGGATGGCGACGGGAGACCGGAAATCATCTGGCAGCACATGACCAACGGTTCGCTCAGCGCGTGGTTCATGAGCGGCACCGCAGTGAAGGACGTCATGTCCTTGAATCCAGCCAGCGTGTCATCGAACGATTGGCGAATCGTCGCCATCTCCGACATGAACGGCGATGGGAAGGCTGACCTGATCTGGCAGCACACGGACGGCTGGCTCGCGATCTGGTTCATGAACGGCGTCAATGTGGTCAGCGATACGCTGATGAACCCGTCGCAGGTCGGCGGCGGGAAATGGCGAATCGTGGGCGCCGCCGACATGAATGGCGACGGCAAGAACGATCTGATCTGGCAGCACGCCGACGGCTGGCTGTGCGCCTGGTACATGAACGGCGCGACGCTCGTCGATGCCGTGTATCTGAGTCCGAAGTTCATCGCGGGGTCCGACTGGAAAATCAAAGGCGTCATCGACATCAACGGCGACGGGAAGCCCGATTTGATTTGGCAGCACACTGAAGGCTGGCTCAGTGCGTGGTTGATGAACGGGGTGTCGCTGACGGATGCGGTCTACCTCGATCCTTCGAGGGTGAACCCGGTTTGGACGGTGGTCGGGCCTCGGTAAGCGCCGCCACTCAGCTTCGCGGAATTTGTTCGAGGCTGTAACGGAACAACGACACGGCGACTCGGTGAGCATGGCAATGTTGGGCCAACTCATCGAGTCGCTCTTCTTCAATCCCCCGCACGCACACGATCACCTGATCGATCAGCCCGCCTGCCACGTACTCCAGGAGCTCGTCGTATCCGCCGAGCACTGCGTGGCCGCGAACGCGTCCGCCGAGCGCCCGCGGAGCGTCTGAGGCGAAGCCCACCATTCGCACCTGCCCGCCGCGCTGCGCGAGCAGCTCGTGCGCCACCAGCTGTTCGTCCGGGTCCGCGCCGTAGATGATGATCCTCGCGCCCGACACACGCCGCCGGATGTACTCGGTGATCAGCCGGAAGGACGCGCGCGAACCCATCAGCAGCAGCATCAGCAGCGCCGCATAGATGATCACGGCGGCGACGGAAGACGGCTCGGCGCGATCCAGATAGCGCAGCCCGATGATGACCACTGCGGTGCCGAGGGCGACCCCTTTGGCAAACACCACCGCATCCATCAATCCGAAGTAGCGCCACATCCCGCGATAGGCTCCCACCAGGAACAACGATGCGAGCTGCACGGCGATCACGACGGGGAGCGTCCGGAGAAACGTTGGGAAGAACGTCGAAAAAATGGCTGCCTCGAACCGCAGACGGTATGCCGCGTAGTAGGCGACGCACACGAGGCAGAAGTCCAGGGCGACTTCCGCGAACCGCCGCTTGTGCATGAAATCGATGATGACGGGCGTCATCGCGGCGGGCCGCGGCTCCGTCTCGTCGTAGACGCGCACCCGCGCCAGGTAGACGGCGAAAATCACGAGCGCGAGCACGAACGTGGCCGCCATCATGCCGGCCCAGTCGACTCCGAGCCAGCGGACCGACGCGCCGATTAATCCCGCGATGGCCGCGAGCGTCCAGAGGACGACGACGGCGGAGAACTCGGACAAGCCCATCGCGACCAGCCGGTGCGATGAGTGATCGCGCCCTCCCTGCGCCGGACTGCGTCCCGAGAGCAGTCGCAGCACCGTGACGAGCGTCGTATCGAAAATGGGAATCAGCAGCACGAGCACCGGCGCGGCGATGATCGAGAGAAGCCCCGACGAGGCCGCGCCGGATCCGGACGTGTCGACCGCGACCGTGGCCAGGGTGAGCCCGATGAATAGGCTGCCCGTGTCCCCCATGAAAATGCTGGCGGGCGGCCTGTTGAACACGAGGAAGGCTGTCATCGCTCCAACCATCGCGACGAGCAGTTCGCGCTCGGCGAGCGTCGCGTCGGTCCCGGTGTTCAGCGCCAGCAGCAGCGCCATGGCCGATATGACGCCAACACCGGCGCAGAGTCCGTCCATGTTGTCGAGCAGGTTGAGCGCGTTCGTGATGCCCACGATCCAGACCAGGGTGAGGATCGCATCGAGGGTCAACGACCGCGTCCAGTGCAGCCGGTAGCCCGCATAGACGAACACGGCGGCGACGACGATCTCCGCAACCAGCTTCGTCGACGACTTCAACCCAACCACATCGTCAACCAGGCCGAGCACGGCGATGGCCGCGCCGCCAGCGAGAACGAGGCGCAGCGCTCCCGCGGGTGACGCGACGAGGCCGTCCAGGATCACCACGGCTGCGATCGCCACGCCGCCGAGAAGAGGCGTCGGCTTCTTGTGCCAGCGATCCTCCTTTGGCCTCGCCACGCACCCGGTCTTCGCCGCGACGCGCTTCAGGAGGGGAATGAGCGCGAGCGCCCCGAGAAACGGCAGCACGAAATGCAGCAGCATCATGGCCGCGGGCCGTCCGACGCCGTCCGGTCGTTGAGCAGCAGGAGCGCGCGCATGCGCAGCGTCAGCCCCGCATAGACGAGAGGCCGCGCGAGGCGCAGTGCCGCGCCCGCATGCTTCGTGAAGTATCGATAGGCGCTGCGATGAAACGCGACAATCGAGGCGGGACTCGACCGGCTGCTGCGTCCGCACAGATGCGTGACCGATGCGAGCGGGCAATACACCGTGCGCCAGCCTGCCCGTTTGAGCCGGAAGCACAGGTCAGCGTCTTCCCAGTACAGAAAAAAGCCTTCGTCCATCCCGCTGACGGCGACGAACGCGTCGCGCCGGACCATCATCGATGCGCCCGACACCCAGTCGACGTCAACGGGCGCGGTGACGCCCGGCCGGGTCAGCACGTTCATGCGGCTGAGAGGGTTCCCGGGGAAAAAGCGCGTGAGCCAGCTCGCCCTCCCCGCAATGGATGTCGTGAAGCCGGGGAACCGCCGCGCCGATCCCTGGATGCTGCCGTCCCGATCGCGGACGAGCGATCCCGCGACGGCGACATCGAGGTGCGCGTCCATCCAGTCGATGAGAGTCCGGCACGCATCCGGCTCCGCCACCGCGTCGGGATTGAGGAGCCACAGATACGCTCCGCGTGCGAGCGCCGCGCCACGATTGATCCCGGCGGCGAAGCCAGGATTCGTCGCAATCGGCACGAGATGTACTGCGGGAAATCGCCGGGATACGGCCGTAGCGGCGTCCGCGTCGCTATCGTGATCCACCAGGATGATCTCGATCGACGATAGCGTCTGCCGCGCGAGCGACTCGAGACACGCCGTCAGCTCCGGATAGGCGTGATAGTTCACGATGATGACGGACGCCGTGACGTGCGGTGCGTTCAGCTCACCCGCGCCGATAGACATCGTGGGCCTTCTGATAGCTCTCGCGCGTGAGAGCCGCGGTGGTATCCCAGGAAAAATCCCGCGCGCGATCACGGGCGCGTGTCTTCAGTTCGAGCTGCCGGCCCGTGTCTTCCAGCAGCCGCTCGATGGCGTCGGCGATCTGCGGCATATCCAGCGGGTCGATCAGCTCCGCGGCAGCTCCGGCCACTTCACGCATCGACGACACACCCGACGTGATCGTGGGCACGCCGCACGACAGCGCCTCCAGTACGGGGATTCCGAATCCTTCGTACAGCGATGGGTAGACGAACACGCGCGCGCCCGCATATAACGCGGGGAGATCCGCTTCAGGCACGTACCCGGGCAAACGAACGCGGCCGGCCAGCGGCCGCAGTGCCGCATCGAGCTCCGCGCGGTGCCATCCGGGAGCGCCCGCGAGCACGAGCGCAGGCGTCGATGGACGACGCGCCGTGAGTATCCCATACGCCTGCAGCAGCCGCGGAAGGTTCTTCCGTGGCTCCAGTCGGCCGACGTACAGAACGTAATCCGCCGGCAGATCGTACCGCCGGCGCACGTCGGCAATGGCGGCCGGATCAATGTCTTCGCGGTACGCGGGAGAAACGGCAAGCGGCGTGACGTCGATGCGGTCGCCCGGGATCCCGAGCCATCGTTCAATGTCCTGCTTCGTGCTCTCCGAGATCGCGATCAGGCGGTCGGCGCGTCTCGCGCTCGCCGGAATCATTGCGCGGAAAAACAATCGTTTGATGAACGTGTGATGCTCCGGCAGCGCAAAGAACGTCATGTCCATCACGCCGACAACCGAAGCACACGGCAACGGCGCGAGCGGCCGCGTGTAGTGGGGAGAGTGCAGCACATCGAGGCGGAGCCGCGCCGCGAGCCGCGGAAGCGCCGACTGCTCCCAGGCGAGGCGGATGGGACGGCTCGGCAGCCGGATGCCGATGGTGGTGAATCTGGGTGCGAGGCGTCGAAGCTCCTGCGCGTGTTCGCGGCGTGCGAGCAGCCAGTACTCATTCTCGAAGTCGATGCGCTGCAAGGCGCCAACGAGCTCGACCAGATAAAACGCGACTCCCCCTTTGAGGCGCGGCAGCGCCGTGAGATCTATTCCGACTCGGACCATTCGAGTCTGCCGACTTCTACCACGGTTTCAAGCGCGGACCCAAACGCGAGCACGAACCAGAGAAATGACATGTTGTACGCGGGACTGCCGACCCAGTACACCGCAATCATCACGAATCCCATCAACGCTGCCGCCGCGAGCGTGCGCTGCTCCGCCGAACGGGAGCGCTGAAAGGCCGCACAGATCCGGCGGCCCACTTCGAGCAGATACCCGGAGAACGCAAGCGTCCCGATGACTCCGGTCGTGACGATCACAATCAGCAGAAAGCTGTAGAGGCGCGAGAAACCGACGTCCGGTTCTCCCTCGACGACAAACAGATACCGATCGACGAGTGCCGGCACGGATCCCGGGCCCACACCCACGATCGGATGATCTCCCACCATTCGCAGACCGGTCACCTGGGCCGAGAGGCGTTCAATAGCCGAATGGTCGCGCAAGAGCGCGAGTCGGCGCTCGTCGAGCAGCACGGGCCAGATCGTCAGCGCGATCGTGACGGCGACCGTGACCGGGACGATCCAGCCGACGTTGCGGCCGCGGCGCAGCAGCAGCCACGCGAACATTCCGGCGGCCAGCGGCGGAATGGCGGCGCGCGAGAACGTCAGCACGAGACCGACGGCAATCAGAAGGGACTCGAGAATCCATCGCGCGCGGGCCCGTTGCAGAATTCGCGCAAAAGAGAACGCCAGCGCGAGCGCCAGGTACCCTGCCCAGAAGGTCGGCTCGGGCGCAGAGCCGTAGGCACGTGGCAGCGCAATCCAGCTGCCGCCGCCGTGCCAGTTCAACGTATGCGCCTTGAAGTACAGATTGGAGGTCCGGAGCCATTCCGCATACGGCCATCCATAGACGACGGATGCGACCTGATAGACGGAGAGCAGTGCCCCGACGCACCCTGTCGCGATGAATGCGTCCCGCAGCCGGATCAGACGCGCGGTCGTCTGCATCTGCAGCGCGGCCATGAGCACCACGTAATGCGCTCCCATGTACACGACATTGGCAAGCTGCATCACGTTCGCGGCGAAGAGCGCGCTATCCTGCGAGCGCAAAAACGCCCAGCCCGCGGATACGCCGGCGATGAAGAGCCAACCGGCGAGAAACGGAAGCGCGCCATCGGTGCGGATGTAGCGTGCGAGGACGCCGGGAGCGGAGGCCACCAACACCGCCAGCACCGCCACGGTGATGTAGGGGAGAACGACAGACTTGCCCGCGAGCTGAAAGACTTCGAGATCCATCAGCGGCAGAGAGACGACAACGACGATCAACGCGCGATACAGGCGGGTTGCGGTCGCCTCATCGACGGCCAGGCGATCAGGCTCCAGTTCCGCTGCCATGTGCCACGGTGCCGTTCATTGGACCCATTCGGCCGCGCGCAAAATCAACGAGGCCGCGCAGCATCCAGGCAGGCCGCTGGAAGTCGCCGGTGGCGATCCACTTCAGCAGGTTCGCGGCACGCGTGACGGAGAAATACAGCAGGAACACGGCGTATCGCGGCCACGACGGCGCGTGTTTGCCCATGAAGTACGGGCGATTGCGGCTCGAATAGTAGACAGATATCGGAGACAGGGAGACGGGACCGGTCGCGCCCCGTTCGTAATGCCGCAGCCGCGCCGCCGGATTGAGAACACACCGGAATCCCGCGCGACGCGCGCGCACGATGAAGTCGGTGTCGTCGTAATACATGAAGTACGCAGCATCCATGACGCCGATTGCGCCGAAGACCTCCCGCGGCACCAGCAGACAGCACGTATCGGCATTGTCGATCTCCCGCGCGCCGCGCCGTGCTTCCATGACACCGCCAAAAAATGGCTCGCGCAGGCGGCCCAGCGTCCAGTCGAGCGCACCGGCATGGGAGTTGGACCGACCGGAGTCGTCCCAGACCAGGGTGTAGCCGCTCACCAGCACGCCCGGCACTGCAACCGCGAGGAGCTCCTCGAGCATGCGCGCGTCGGGAAGCGTGTCGTAATTCATCAGCAGCACGAATCGGTGCCCCCGGTCCAGACAATAAGCGATGCCCGCGTTGTTGCCGCCGGCGACGCCAAGGTTCGTGGCCTGTCGCAGAAGCGTCATGGAGGGAAATTCACGGCAGGCTTCCTCCGCCGAGCCATCCGTCGACGCGTTGTCCACGAGAATGACTTCGAAGTCGGTTACGGTCCCCGCATGAAGGGCGCGCAGGCAGTCGTTCAGGAATCGACTGCCGTTGTAGTTGACCAGCACGATGCCAACCGATGCGTCAGTGGTCATGCGCAGACCTCAGCAGGTTCATCGCGGCAAGCTCGCGATTGGCACTCTGCTCGGACGCGCCGGACACGGGCTCGGCACCGGCCCATTCCAGAAATTCTCGAACGCCGGATGCCAAGGGGACCTCGGGCCGATAGCCGAGGGCCAACGCCGCGTGGTGAAGATCTGCGACCGAATGGCGCACATCGCCGACACGATAGTCCCCTACGATCACGGGCGGCTCTGAACGCCCGGCAACCGTGACGATCAGATCGGCAAGTTCCTTGATGATGGTCCTCGTGCCCGCGCCGACGTTGACCACGTCGAACCCGCTCAGCGGCGCATCGAACGCACGCACGACCGCCGACGTCACATCGTCCACGTGCACGAAGTCGCGGCTTTCCTGCCCGTCCTCGAACACGCGCGGCGCGTCGCCGCGGCGCACCGCGTTGAAGAAGTGCGTCAGGATCCCGGTATACGGATTCGACAAGGACTGTCCGGCGCCGTAAACGTTCTGAAATCGCAAGGCGAACACGGGCACGCCGGTCGCCACACTGAAGTTGAACGCGAGGAGTTCCTGCGACAGTTTCGTCGTGCCGTATACCGATACGGGCGCCGTCCGGCTGCTCTCGTCGGTCGGAACGGACTGGATCGGTCCGCCGCAGGACGGACACGGCGGATCCCACTCTCCGCGGCTCAGACGTTCGGGCTCACGCGATGGCGGAAAGACGGGCCCGCAGTTCGCGCACGTATATCGCCCCTCACCATAGACCGCGCGGGAAGATGCGACGATGACGCGGCGGCAGCGTGATTCGCGCTGCAAGGCCTCGAAGACGCGCGCCGTGCCGGACACGTTCACGTCGGTATAGCGGTGCATCGCATACATCGATTGACCGGTACCGGTCTCGGCCGCGAGGTGGACGACGAGATCCGCTGAATGCGCAGCCTGCTTGACTGCATCGGCGTCGCGAACATCGGCGAGGCGGAGGTCGCATTCTGCGGAGATCCAGCCGGGCAGCACCGGGTTTGCGCCATGCACCTGCGCGACGAGCGCATCCAGAATCCGGACGTGCCAGCCCGCGGCGAGCGCCCGGCGAGCGAGCCGGCGGCCGATGAACCCGGCGCCGCCGGTAATCAGGATCGTGTCAGGCATCTCACATCACTTGCGCAGCCGGTAATACTGCACGACGCCGAAGTACTTGAGAAAGGTGCGCGACAGGAGATCGCGCTGCAACAGGTTCAGCGCGCGGCGGAGGCCGTGGTCAAACACCAGCCAGGGCACCAGCAGCGCCTTCCGCAGGGCCATCCACAGGTCGCTGCCGCGAAAATCCGCCACGGTAAGGCCCGCGGCGGCCAATTGACGCCGGACGGTAAACGGGGTCTGGAAGTGCTCCAGTTCTTCGGAGTGGTCCGCGTACGTCCATCGCTCACGGCCGCCATGGTGCACGCGATCGAAAATCAATTTGAAGACGCCGACGGGATTGAAGTAATTCGGCGTGCTGAGGACAACGTCCCCTCCAGGCGCCAGCGCCCGCCGGAGCTCGGACAGGCATGCCGCGACGTCCGGCAGATGTTCGATGACTTCGGTGATGACCACCTTTTCGAACTTGTCGCTCTGGAGGGGCAGCGACATCGCGTCGCCGACAACGAATAAAGCGTTGTCGATTGAGACGGCGCGGCGCTGCGCTTCACGGACCGCCGCGGCTGAAAAATCGATTCCAATGACCGCGCGCGCGCCTGACGGCAGGAGATGCTCGAAGGCAAACTGCCCCTGCGAGCAGCCCACGTCGAGGACGGCGCGACCGCGCACATCTCCGAGCATCCGCCGGGTGATGCGGAACACCGCTGGCAGCGACGTGCCGCCGGTCGTCACCTCGTAACGCGCACGCAGCCGGTCGGCGACTTCATCCCTGCCACTCGGCAGCAACACCAGAACATCATCGACGAGGGGGTACTCTGTTCCGCAGCCTGCGCAGACAACGTCGCGCGTTCCGGGATAGAGAACCGCGCGGCACGAGGGACAGGCGAGATACTCCGCGACCAATCGGCGCTTCGCCTCCGACAGTCCTCCCACCGGGACGGCTTCAGACACGTCGCCAGATTGCACGGAAGTAGGTCCGCTGGAACTGCTCATATCGAAAGCGGGAACACCAGTGATTGTCGAGCCACGAGACCAGGCTGGTCTCGTGGGCATTATATCGGCTGGCCTCCGCGAGGCCGAAGCCGTGCGGCATCAGTCGCTGCGAGATTGCGGACATGCTGATCCCGTCGCGGTGATAGTGAAAGTCGGCGAACGTCGTATCCTGAGCCTCCCACTCGCGATGAAGAGTGGAATCCATTCTGGTATGGCGCAGGAGCCGATCGAGACCGCGCGGAATGATGGACCAGACCCGCCGCAGCGCGAACGAGCTCCTCGTCATTTCGGTCCGATGGGCCGGTTCGTGCACCAGGTATAGAAAGCCGCCAGGCGTGATTCGCTGCGCGAGCGCTTCTAACGTCTCGAGGTAGTCAGCGAGGTGATGCGCCACCGAACTCATCGAAACAATCTCGAACTCGCCGGCGTTGCTGGCGAGGAACCCTTCGATATCACGCTGATGCACGCGATAGCGGCCGCGCCAGGCCGGCACTCGTTCGAGCTTCGAACGAAGCACGTCGAGCATTTCCGCGGACATATCCACGCCGTCGACTGTCGCGCCTTCCTCGAGGAATTGCACCGTGAGATTGCCTGTGCCGCAGCCGAGATCGAGGACGCGGCGTGGCGCTTCGGCGGCAAACGCGTGCACCATGCGACGAATATCCTTCGTCTGCAGCCGCTGCTCGAAGCTGTTGCGCATGTGCGGGTGCACGGTGTCGTACACGCGCGCCGTCATGCGGTGAAGCTGCAGGTTATCCGACAGAATGCGATCGCGTTCAGCCGCGGATGCCGTGCCCGTCGCCTTCATGTGCCAGATCCGATCAACCGCGTGTGGCCGCGACGGCCGATCCCGTCTCGGCCTGAGCAGGCATCCTAGAATCACGTCCGTTCGCAACGCCGGCGCCGGCCATGCCGAGCAAGGCCGCGCCCACACGCTCGCCTGACTTGCCGTCGACGCGGAAACACTGCTCGCTCACCAGCTGCGCGCGCGATTCGCGATCGAGGGCGGGGTTTTCCAGGTAGGCGTTGATGCGCTCGATGAGCTCCGTCTCGCTCGTCGCGACCCGGACGCCCCCAGTGCGCACCAGGTTCGCGTAATGCGTGAAGCCATAGACGCGCAGAACGGAGTCGGCCGGGTCGGGGCGACCGTAGCCGTCGAATCCGATATTGACGATCGGCGTGTCGACGATCGCGCTGTCGATGGTGAGCGTCGAGCCGGCATTCAGGGTGACATCTGAAAAACGCATCAGCGAGGCCAGATGGCGCATGTCGCGCTCCGAGACGTCCCACATCAGCGAGGCCGATTTCATCGCCGGAACGTCAAGGTGGACATGCGGGTACTTGCGGGCGATCTCGCGAAAGCGCTCCAGGTTCTCGGTGTGCGCGGTCCCCGCGCTGACCACCTGCGGGTGCACGCGAACGAGGATCTGGACCGCACAGCGGAACCGTCCCTCGACCGCTGCGCGCGCCAGGATTTCCGCGATATCGCCGTTGTATGGAAACAACCAGGGCGTCACGGTTCCAAACGTAATGAGCTTTCTCGAGGGATCGAGGCCAAGCTGACGAAAGAACTGGTCGCGCGAGCCAGGCTCGACCGGCCACGCATACACGTCGAAGTGCGAAACGCCCGTGACGTGGACGCGGGAGGCCGGATAATCATGGAACTCGATCGCCTCGCGCTTCATGATGTCGTTCCACACGATCAATTCATCGGGCACGGCCGCCATGTGGCCTTTCGAGGTCAGATTGTCCCAGCTGAGCACCACACACGCCGTGCGGACGCGAAAGCGCCGCGCGGCGCGCAGCAGGTGCGCATCCGCGGCAATGCTTCCGGGGGTCCCTGTAACGACGAGCGACGGCGCGTACCGCGCGAACAGAGGATCGTAATGACGGCCCGGGAAGAGCAGCGCCTCGAGCCGCATCCAGGCGCGACGAGCAAAGCGTACGCGTCCGAAGATGGCGTTCAGCGCCCGCACCGCAACGTATCTGGGACGGCGGCTGCGATGAAAGCGCTCGTTTAGCGCATGAATCGTGCGGTTCAGCCGCAGGTTCGCGAGCACGTACCGGCGAAATGCCGCCATCGCGTCCTCGAGCCGTCCCGTCTGCATGACCAGCGGCTCGATGAACACGCCTGGCCCGCTGAACTCGCGCCGGAAGTACTCGTCGTTGTGATTCGGAGTCAGGATGACGATCGTCGCGCCGCCGCCGCGCACGGTTTTGAAGACGTCAGTGCGCAAGAGATCGCGCGCCTGGAACCCGTGCGTAATGGAGAAGAAGATCGTCATCACCGGCCGGCCCCTGCGGCCGATCGCCGCAACGTCGCGGCGCCGGCCAGCCGCAGTTCGCGAATCACGTCGGGCACCCGCCGCGCGACGCGGACCGCATCGCGGCCGCTGTAGCGGCACAGTCGCATCAGCGCAACCAGGGAGACGACCGAAATCACAGCGCCAGTGATCAATCCGGCGGTCGCGGCGCCCACGATCCCGGCCTTTCGCGCCAGCACCCAGACGAGCACCGGTCCGAGCACGCCCGACACGGTCACGATGCGGCTCGTCAGAGCGGGCCGTCCACGCATGTTGAAGACGGTCCAGCACAGGCCGGCAATCGAGAGGAAGAGGGTGCTCGCATACAGAATGGTTGCCGGCAGCGGGAGGTTCGCATACGCGCGCCCGTACATCCATGGCAGCGCCACTGGAAACACAAGGGCAGCCCCGAGAATCAGCAGAATCGAAACGAGTGCCTGGAGAAAGAGACTGCCGATCACGAGGTCGCCATCGTGCCGACCCGCGCGCGCGCGATCGACGAGCAGGTTCTGGAAAATGCCTGTGTATGTGCGCAACGGCATCAGCCCGAACTCACGAAAGCTGATGGCGACCGCATACGCTCCAACGTCGCCACGCGGCAGCAGCAGCGTCACCAGCAGCAAATCGACGCGCCCGCTGAGCAGTTTCATGATTTCCGCCCATTTGATCCGGAGTCCGTAGCTGTAACATTCCCGCGCCGTCACGCCCTCCGGGCTGTCGGCGCCGATCCGGCGCAGATATGAGAGTTGCACGACCACGATCGCGACCTGCGCAAGCGCGACGCCGGCGATGAACCCCCGCCACGACGGGCCCTTCACCGCGTAAACCATCGTCACAGCAGCCAGCTGCAATGCTGTCATCGCGTTCGTGAAGGATACGTACGCGGCATAGCGGCCGCGCGCGAGAATGATGACGGGCAGCACGTTGGCGGCGGTGCCGCCGACCAGCAACACCACGACCATCGCCGAAAACCAGGGAGGTGCGAGCGCCTCCCGCACCGATGGACGAAACAGCGGCGCCGCCAGCACCACGACCACCGCCACGGCGACCGAGAACAACAGGTGGCGCGCCAGGATCCGCACCAGCGTCGGCACCGAGCCCGGCCGATGCCTGGCGTAATACGCGAAGGCGTTGGCCAGCCCGAGATCGTTCAGCTGCGCGATGAGCAGCGCCGCAACGCTGACCGTCGCATAATTCGCGAGGCTCTCCGGGCCGAGCAGACGCGCGATGACAATGCTGAGCGCAAAGCTCAGTGCGATGGATGCGATGGTGCCGGAAGCCATGATCCCCAGCTTCCGGCTCAGTCCAACGGACCAGTGCTGTGCGCCGCCGCTGATTGTCGTTTGAAGAGTCAACCGAGTGCCTTGCCGTCCATGACGGTCAGCGGCGACGCCTGGCCCAACACTCTGGCGGGAACACCCGCAACCACTGCGCCATCGGGAATCGATTGCGTGACCACACTGTTGGCCCCGACTACACAATTGCTTCCGAGCGTCACTCCCGGGAGGATGCACACGTTGATGCCGAGCCAGCTGCCGTCGCCGATGTGAACCGGTCGCGGCACATCAGCACCTTGATGCATCACGGGCCGGCCTGGGTCGCTGAAGCGGTGCCCGTGATCCGAGATGTAGCAACGGGCGGCAATCAACACGTCTCGACCCACCGTCACTTCACGAGCGACGGCGATCACTGCATCGGATCCAATGCGGGATCCTGCGCCGACAGTGAGTCGCCCGTCGGGCGTGGTCGTAAATACAGCTCGGCGCTGCACGACAACGCCAGGCCCGAGCGTGACGCGGTCGGCGCCTTCGATCATGAACCCGGACTCGATGTAGACCCCACGGAATGCATGCGTCAGCCGAAAGAACCATCCGGCGAGCCGGCGTCTGACAAAGAGCAGATGCATGCGCAGGACGTACCCGGCGCCGGCGCTCCGCGCGTTGGAGAGCGCCGTCACGCGCTACTCCAGTCCGAGCGCGTAGCGCTGCAGCGGTGTCCAGTCGGCCGCAGGCGCGAGCGCGCGCCAGTTGCTTTCGCGCGGACGATAGCCGAACCCCGAATCGAAAAACGCGACGTACGCGAGACGAGGGCGCTCACATCGGCTGCCGAGGTGATAGCAATTCTCGGAATCGACGACCCAGGTCGTGGCCGCGGGGCCCGTCAGCGCCGCGGCTTTGTCAAGCGATGCATACCGACCAACCTGTTCATCGTCCAGATAATGAGGAAGATATTCGGGAACTTTGCGCGACTCTTCTTTTGACAGCATCGTCAACGGGCCGTTCGCGGGCTCTACGTCGGTCGCGTAGACGAACACCTTGATAATCGCGAGATCACGACGATCGCGATGCCACAGCTGGCTGGCCATTGGACCAGCACCCATCGGCTTGGAGTAGAGCAACTCGACAGAGTTCAGGAAGGGCGCGCACCGCAGATAGGCGGCGACCAGTTTGAGCAACTGTTCGTCGAGCGCGAACCGCAGGAACACGGAAGCGGGCGTACGGTCCGCCGCTGAGAGCAGCTGCGAGAAGAAGGGCTTGTTTCCTCGCTGAGGAAGGGCCTCTGCTTCGGCCAGCTTTCGTCGAGAGGCATCAACGAGCTCGCGCACCAGGATCGGGCTGCCGTCAAACTGCACGAAACCTGTCTCATCGAGCGCGGCGAGGTATGGCGACTGCGCGCCATCGAGTCGTTCCGCGGCGCGTCTTCGCGCGGAGAATTCATGACGGTCGCGAAGAATACGGAATGGCCGCGACGATCGATCCATGTGGCGTCGCACGAGATCGCGCGCGAGCGTTTTGACGGAAGTGACTGACGGCATCGGTGATTACATCGCTCCGAAATTGGGCCGTGCCGAGCGCGGCGTCAACGCGAAGAGCATCAGCGCGAGCACCGCGCCGGCGAGTCCGATGGCCGTGGCCACCGCAACGTTGAGCAAGACGCGCGGCGTCACCGGACCGAGGGGCACGACGGGCGGATCCGCTACCTGGATGTTGACGCTCCGGCTCATCACATCCTTGCGCGCAGACTCGAACCGCAACACCAGATCCCTGTATACCTGCGACGAGAGCTCGTACTCGAGCTGCAGCTTCTCCTGCTTCAGCTCCGCATCGTACAGACGCGGAAGCAGGTCGCGCGTTGCCTCACGACGCAGGATATTGCGCTGTGCCTCGAGGGCAGACACCTTCGTCCGGCCAGTTGCCGCCTGATAGTCGAGGACTTCGTACACCGGATCGATATAGGGCTCCACCAGCGGCAATCCGAGCGGCGTGCTTTCTTCCGGCGGCTTCGACTCGACCGCATCCGGCACCGACGGCCTTCGCCTGGGAAGCGGAGAATTCATCCGAGAATCGGTATCACGACTGGCGGCGCGATTGCTCTCACGATTCGTCCCAGGAGTGGTCTGAGGATTAGTCTGAGGAACGGCTCTCTCCCGACTGTCGCGGCCCTCATCAAGGCGCGTCGTCAACTGTTCCGATGGTGGAGCAGGGGATGGCGGTGGCCGCCTCACCGTTTCCGCCTGCCGCCGGGCGTCCTCGAGCAGCGGACCTTCACCAACGGTCAGACGCGGTGCGGCCAACTGGCGGGA
>Ga0066677_10000094_pt1 | contig 28502 bp, 29 predicted proteins | sample GraSoiAngelo_126_FD_62299 | JGI IMG/M metagenome (GOLD analysis project Ga0066677, IMG submission 62299) | Grasslands soil microbial communities from the Angelo Coastal Reserve, California, USA - 14_0927_09_20cm | ecosystem: Environmental > Terrestrial > Soil > Grasslands | place: USA... | reverse complement strand
CCGTGGAGAAAGATCCGCGACATCGGCATCGGCCCTTCGCGTTCGAGCAGCAGAAGCGCGGCGACCTGCGTCAGCGTCTCGAGCATCAGCACGCCCGGCATCAGCGGCACGCCGGGAAAATGTCCCTGAAAGAAATCCTCGTTGACCGTGACGTTCTTGACCGCGATGACTCGACGTCCTGGTTCATGTTCGGTGACCGCGTCGACCAGCGGAAAAGGATAGCGATAACAGAGACGGTCGAGGGCTACGGGGATGTCGATGGCGGAGGGCACGAAAGGGGAGTGTATCAAATTGTGATTTGGTGATCTGGCGATCTGGTGATTCAGCTTGCGCGGGCGAAGCCAAATCACCAAATCACCAATTCAGCAAATCATCAATTCACCAATCGCTTACTTCTTCACCGGCGCGGTGGACTTGGTCGTGTCGAGGCGCTTGATCACCTCGTCGGAAATGTCGAGGCCCGGATCCCAGTAGGCCACGCCGGAATCCTGAATGCTGAATACCGCCTGGAGTCCCTTCTCTTCGGCGATCGCCTTCACGAGCGGGATCAACTTCTGTTGAAACTCACCCTGCAGCTCGTTCTGCAGATCGTTCATCTCGGCCTGTGCGTTCTGCGACGAGAACTGGATGTCGCGCTGCATGCGGTCGATGTCTTTCTCGAGCTGTCCGCGCGCGCTCTCGCTGAGCACGGCGCCGCCGGTGTTCAGCTTCGTCTGCGCCGCCTGGAGCTGCTTGTTCTTCTCGCTGATTTCAGCCGCCTTCTTCGTATTGAGGTCCGCGAGTCTCTTCGAAGCATCCTTGCCAGCTGTCGAATTCGCGGCGATCGCCTGGATGTTGACGAACGCCATCTTCGCCCCTTGCGGGAACGGAGCGGGCGGCTTTGGCGCCGCCGGCGTCGTCGTGGCGGGCGGCTGGGCGGTCGCGGGCGGCTGTGCCGGCGGCTGCGTCCCCGCAGCAGGCGGCTGCGCCGGCGGAGGAGTGGCCTGCGCATGCGCGAGCGCGGGAGTCGCGACGAACGTCAACGTGAGGGCGGCGGTTGCAATCATCAGCTTCAGCGATTTCATCTCGATAATGCCCTTTCTATCAGTGACAGTGATCAGTAACCAGTAGCCAGTTTCCTGGCTCTCAGGTCATCGTCCACGTTGAAGTTTACAGTGTCCAGTGTATCGGCTGGTCCACGAGTGTGGCTCGACCGCCAGCTGCTGATCGGCAACGAAAACGGGGAACTAGAAACTGACAACTGGCAACTGGTAGCCGGCAACTTCCTCTCAGAACGTCGTCCCCACCGCGAATCGGAACTTGAATTGCTTCTCGGGCCGGAAGTTGTTGTCGAGCACGCCCGCACGCGACGGGTTCATGGCAAAGATCAACCGGAACGGGACGTTCAATACCGGCATGAAGAACCGAATCTCCGCGCCCGTCGAGACTTTGAATGCCGCGACCTGGTCGAAGGGAACCGTGACGCTCGGCAGCGGGCTGCGCAGGAACGGCAGCACCTGGTAGACGTCGCCCGCGAACGGCGTGAGTCCGCCCGGCGTGATCTGGCGCGTCAACGTTTCCTTCCACGCGAAGTTCTGACCCTGATCGCGGACCTGACCCGCGTCGGCAAACAGCACGAGCCGCACCGGCCCCGCAATGCTGATCAAGTACTCTGCGTTGAACAACAGGCTCTTGTTACCGCCGATCACGAGTTGAGTGCCCGGATCGCGCGTGCCGATGCTGCGGATATCGAACCCGCGGATGCTGTACTCGCCGCCGAGAAACAGCTTCTCGAAGATCGGCAGCTGCACCGGCACCGGCTTGCCCTCCGGCCCCAGCTGCTGTGACTTGCCGTACGGCGTGATGTATTCAACCGCCGCGCGGAACCCGAACGACGTGCGGTGGGTCTGCTGCAAGTACCAGACGGCTTCGCCCTTTGGGTTGACGAAATTGCTGTTGCCGCCGAGACCCGCGAGATCGAACGACGCCGAGAAGCGGCGACCGCTCGTCGGGAAGATTGGATTGTCGACCGTGTTGTAGACATAGCTCGGGCCGATCTTGCTGATGCGACGTTCGCCTCCCTGATTGAGCAGCAACGAATCGGCGAGGAACGGATTGTTGTTGTTGAATGTCGCGGCCGTCAGGTACGCGGGATTCAGGTCCTTGACCCGGACGTTCTGGTAGCTGTAGTTGATGAAGAACCGGGAGAACGGCCCCGCCGGGAATCCCCACACCGTCGTCGCGCCCTTGGAGGCTTGCGTGTAAGCGCCGAGATACTGGATTTCCTGGTTGAAGACGTCGACGCCCGCGGTGATGGGCCGATCGAACAGGAACGGCTCCGTGAAGCCGACCTGATAGTTCTTCGCGCGATTGCCCTGCTGCAGCGAGACGCTGAATGTTTCACCGCGACCCATGAAGTTCGACGTCTGGAACGCGAGCTGCCCGAAGAACCCTTCGTACTGCGACACGCCCGCGCCGAACGTGATCTGGTTGCGGTTCTGCTCTTCCAGTTTCAGCTTGACATCGACCTGGTTGTCGGCGTTCGGCGTCTTCTGAACGTCGATCGCCTCGCCCTCCAGGTTCTTGAAATAGCCGAGCTGATTCAACCGCCGCACGCTGTACTTCAGCGCCTCCGTGTTGAACACGTTGCCTTCGAACAACCTGACCTCGCGTCGAATGACGTTGTCGCGCGTGGTCGTGTTGCCGACGAACGTAATGCGATGGACGAAGTACTGCTTGCCTTCCTCCATGCGCATCGTGACGTCGACCACCGACTTCGCGTTGGGCTTCGTGCTCGGCTTCGCGGGAATCGCAGGCGCCGCGGGCCCCGGAGGGCCGGCGCCGTCGCCATCCCCGTTGGCCGGACCTTTCGTCAAGCTGTTTGCCGGAGCCGCCGGATCGTTCGGGAACGCCAGGTCGGGGTAGCCGACGAACTCGAAGTAGCCGCCGCTCCCGTACAGCTCGCGCGCCTTGTCGAGACCCTTGCGGACTCTCTTCTCGTTGTACCAATCGCCCTTATCGAGCTTGAACAGCGGCCGGAGCCCTTCGCTCTTCACGACGCTGTTGCCGGCGAACGTGAATTCGCCGACGCGGTAGCGATCCCCTTCAGTGACGGGAATCTGCAGCTCGATGAAACGGTTCTTGCCGTCCTTCGAGTCTTCGAGGATCTTCAGCTCGGGCTGGCCGACGCGCGCTTTCACGTAGCCCTGCTCGCGATAGTAGCCAACGACCTTCTCGGCGTCGTCTTCGAACTTCGCTTCCTTATAGGTGCCCGCGCCAGTGATGAACTTCAGGAACCCGGGCGCCTTGTTCTCCTTCATCTTGCGCGCGAGTTTGCCGTCGCCGATCGCCTTGTTGCCGATGAAGTCGATGCTGCGAATCTTGACCTTGGGACCTTCAGTGATGTTGAAGGTGAGGTTGACGATCTTCGTGCCGCCGCTGACCGGCTTGATCTCCGGCTTCACCTCGGCGTACTCGTAGCCCTTCTCCGCGTACAGATCGCGGACGACGCCGGTGACGCGACGCACCAGCCCTTCGTCGATGAACGAGTCGAGGCGAATCTGGATGCTCTGCTTTTTCAATTCCTCGTCGATCTTCGACTGCTCGACCTTCTTCGAGCCGACGTAGTCGACAATCTTCACCCGCTGGCGCTCCTCCATGTTGTAGAGGATTACCTTCCCGAGCACACCGTTGGCAAAGACGTAGTCGTAGGTCTCTGCTGACAGGTCGTCAAGGAAGTTCGTCGCCCAGAGCGCCTTGAAGTCCTTGACGATCTGATCCTCGGTCGCATCGGTGTACGGGATCCAGCGATCCTGCGAGGGCACGCTGGGACGAAGCTGGATGTAATACAGGTAGGTGTTCGCGTCGATGACCGACAGCCCGCCCTGCTTCGCGAAGCAGGGACCGACCTGGTAAATCACCGGCGCGGATCCCGTCGGCGGCAGCTTCGACGGCGGGCCAATCTGGTACATCCCGTTGCACAGCGACAGCGTGCCGGTCGCCTGCCGCGGCTGGGCGGGGGTTTGCCCCGCAGGAGCCGATGACGTGGGCGCAGGCAGCAGAGGCACGGGCGCCGGACGCGGGCGGGTTGGCGAAGGCTGTCGCGGTGGCACGGCGGGAGCGGGTGTCTGGCTCGCTGGAGCGGAAGCAACCGGCGCACGCCCTTGGGCCCGGGCCGGCGCCTGCGCTCCCGCGTGCGCGGCGTGCGCCGGGAACAGCGCGAACGCCAGCATGTAAACGCGGAGTTTCAGCATGTCAAGCGGGGGACCTGGCGTGTCCGCGGCGGAATGCCGTGAACACGCCAAGCGATGATTTTACAGCTTTTTTAGACGTTTCAGGCGAGCGGACGGCCTTCCTGCGGCTGACCCGCCGGGCGGTAAGCGAGGGAACCGCCCTCGAGATAGACCTCGATGTCGCCTCCCTTGAGGTGTCCGCGGATGAGCTCCTCGGACAGCGGATCCTCGATATAACGCTGGATCGCCCGGCGCAGCGGACGCGCGCCGTACGATCGATCCTTGCAGGTCTGTTCGATGATCCAGTCGACCACTTCCGACGCCATTTCGAGCCGAATTTTGCGGTCGACCAGGTTGTCGTTCAGCTGCTTGACGAGCAGCCGCGTGATCGTCCGGAGATCGTCGTCCGTGAGCGCCTCGAAGACGATGATCTCGTCGATGCGATTGATGAACTCGGGGTTGAACGTCTTGCGAACCTCGCTGAGCACCATGTCGTTGACGCTCCGGCTGATCGCCGACGTATCGGTCGACTGAAAGCCGAGCGACGCCTTCTTCTGAATGAAGCGGGCGCCGATATTCGACGTCATGATGATGATCGTGTTCTTGAAGTTCACCCGGTTCCCGAGGCCGTCAGTGAGATGGCCGTCTTCAAACACCTGCAGCAGGATGTTGAAGAGGTCCGGGTGCGCCTTCTCGATTTCGTCGAGCAGCACGACCGAGTACGGATTGCGCTTCACCTTCTCGGTGAGCTGACCGCCCTCTTCGTGGCCGACGTATCCCGGCGGCGAGCCAATCAGCTTCGACACCGAGTGCTTCTCCATGTATTCGGACATGTCGAAGCGAATGAGCGCATGATCGCTGCCGAACAGGAAGTTCGCCAGCGCGCGGGCGAGCTCGGTCTTGCCGACGCCGGTCGGGCCGAGGAACACGAAGCTGCCCACCGGGCGATTCGGATTCTTGAGGCCGGCGCGCGAGCGGCGGATGGCGCGCGCCAGCGCGGAGATCGCCTTTTCCTGCGAGATGACGCGCCGGTGCAGCTCGGCTTCCATCCGCAGGAGCTTGTCCCCTTCGTCCTGGTTGATCGACGTGAGCGGCACGCCCGTCCACTTCGAAACCACCTCGTCGATGTCGCCCTTGCCGACGGTCACGCGGCGCGTGTTCGACTTCACGTCGAACTTCTCGCGGACAAACTGCAGGTTGTCGCGCGCTTGAATTTCCTGCTCGCGATAGAACTGCGCCTTCTCGAAGTTCTTCTCCGAGACCGCGTTCTCCATCTGCTCGACGGCGACGCGGATGCTGCGGTTGATCTCGCCGAACTCCTCGCTGCTGTAGCCCGCCTCGCGCAGCTTCGCTCGCGCGCCCGCCTCGTCGACGAGATCGATCGCCTTGTCGGGCAGGAAGCGATCCGTAATGTAGCGGCTCGACTGATACACGGCCGCTTCGATCGCTTCGTTGGTGTAATCGACGTGATGGAACTGCTCGTAGCGGTCCTTCACGCCCATCAGCACTTCGATCGTTTCGCGCTCCGACGGCGGATCGACCTTGACCGCCTGGAAGCGACGCTCGAGCGAGCGATCCTTCTCGATGTACTTGCGGTACTCGGAAGGGGTCGTCGCGCCGATGCAGCGGATCTCGCCGCGCGAGAGCGCCGGCTTCAGGATGTTCGCGGCGTCGAGGGAGCCTTCAGCCGAGCCCGCGCCGACGAGCGTGTGCAGCTCGTCGATGAACACGATGATGTTCGGGTTCTCGGTCAGCTCCTTCATGATCGCCTTGAGGCGCTCTTCAAACTGGCCGCGATATTTCGTGCCCGCGACGATAAGCGAGATATCCAGCGCCAGAATCCGCTTGTCGGCGAGGAAGTGCGGGACGTCGCCGTAGACGATCTTCTGCGCGAGCCCTTCGACGATGGCCGTCTTCCCGACGCCCGGCTCGCCGATGAGAACGGCATTGTTCTTCGTTCGGCGACAGAGAACCTGTTGGACCCGCTCGAGCTCAATATGTCGGCCAACGAGCGGGTCGAGCTGGTTTTTCATCGCCGCGTCGCTCAAGTCCCTCGAGAACTCGGCCAGCAGCGGCGTTTCCTTTACTCGCGTCAGGGTGGTCTTCTCGTTGAGCAGCGCGACGATGTCTTCGCGCACGGTGTTGAGGCGCATCCCCTTTTCCATGAGGATCGTCGCTGCGACCGAGCGCTCTTCGCGCAGGATGCCGAGCAGCAGGTGCTCGGTGCCGATGTAGTTGTGCAGGAGACGGTCCGCTTCTTCGGCAGCGAACTGCAACACGCGCTTCGTTTCCGCGCTGAACGGGATCTCGACAGAGGTCGAAACCTTCTCGCGGAACACGGTGCGTCCTTCGATCTCCTTGCGAATGCTCTCGAGGGACAGGTGCGAGCGCGCAAAGATGCGGCTCGTGAGGCCCTTGCCCTCGCGAATGAGGCCCAGCAGGAGGTGCTCGGTCTCGATCGAGATGCTTCCGAGCTGCGAGGCCTCGTAGCGCGCGAAGAAGAGCACGCGTCGCGCTCGTTCGGTGTAGCGTTCGAACATCCGGTGTCCTATGGTGTATGGGACCTGGCTGAGGGCATCGCCAGCCTTGGCGCCATTATACGGCAAAGGTGGCGTTCGGCCAACGCCTTTCTGCGGTGTAAGTGCGTTTCAGAACGGGGGTTAGTCGCCCCTGTCCGGTAAGACGCCGGATCCGCGGACTTCGTTACACGACCGCGTCCGCCTCGATCTCTACCAGCATGTCGGGATCGATCAGCCGGTTGACCTCCACCATGGCGGTCGCCGGCCGGATTGCCCCAAACACCTCGCCGTGGGCGCGCCCGACAGCTTCCCAGTCGCGCGCGATATTCGTCACGTAGATCCGGGTACGGACGACGTGGTTGAGCGTGGCGCCGGCACGCTCGAGCGCGCGCCGGATGTTCGCGAGCGCCTGGACGGCCTGCAATCCCGCGTCACCCTTCCCCACCAGTGCCCCATCGTCACCCGTTGCCGTCGTGCCGGAGACATAGATGACACCGCCGACCTTGACCGCCCTCGAGTAACCGACAATCGGCTCCCACCTGGTGCCGCTCGAAATGTTCTGCCGCATCCACGCAGGATAAACCAAGCCACGCCTCGCCAAAAACCCCCCTCAATGGATCGCCAAATACAAAAGCCACAGACCACACCGATCGACACGGATCAAAACAACGTTGATCCGTGCGATCCGTGAAATCCGTGGCTCAACGGATCCCGGCGATCCGTGACGCTACTTCTTGGGCTTCGCGGTGGCAGACGTCCCGCCGCGGACCGTCACGCTCGCGGCGTGCTTGGTCGCGCCCATATCGTGATACTTCACCGACACTTCGTCGCCAACCTTCACGAAGTCCGTGATCTGCGTCGCTTTGTTCTCGCCCTTCATCGCGGCGGATTTGTGGCTGGCGCCATGCCCGGTGATCATCGTCTTGGTATCGACGGCGAAGGTCATCTCGCCGCTCTTCGCCTTGACGGTGAGCGAGTCCGGAGCGACAGCCGATACCGTCCCCATCGTGGTCATCGTCTTGTTGGCGGCGCCGGACGTGGACTTGGCTGCGGGTTTCGCTGCGGGCTTGTCTTGCGCGAGGACTGGTGCAGCTACCAGGAGAACCCCAACGAACAGCGGGAGCAACCGTTTCATACCGAACCTCCTCTTGAACCTGAACATGATACGAGATTGCGGCATCATTGTGTCCCGGAGGACGCCGATGCGAAAGCAGTATTCGAGCTTTGGGGAGTTCTACCCCGATTATCTTGCCGAGCATCAGGATCCGGCCTGCCGGCGGCTACATTTCGCCGGCAGCGCTCTGGTCTTGGCGACCCTCGGGCTGGCGCTCGCAACGCGCGACTGGCGTTGGTTCGTCGCGGTCCCCCTCGTCGGTTACGGCTTCGCCTGGGCCGGCCATTTCTTTTTCGAACACAACCGCCCGGCAACTTTCCACTCTCCTCTCTACTCGCTCGCCGGCGACTGGGTCATGTTCAAGGAGATGCTGACGGGGAAGATTCGGTTCTGAACGTGACGGTCGAGGTCAGAGGGCCGAGGGCCGGAGGGTCGAGGCGGCGGCGAGCACGAAACCCGTGGCCTCCACCTCAGGCGGAAGATCCGAAGTCCGGGCTCCGAGATGTCACCGGGCTTCGCGAAGTTTTCCCTCTTCGAGCCTGAGCACCCGGTCGCACGCCGCGGCGAGCCGTGGATTGTGCGTGGCGATGATCGAGGTGAGGCCGCGCTCGCGGTGCATCTCCCGCAGCAGGTCGTGAAGCGATTCGGCGGTGTGCTCATCCAAGTCCCCGGTCGGCTCGTCTGCGAGCAGCACCGATGGCTCCATCACGAGCGCGCGCGCGATCGCGACGCGCTGCTGTTCCCCGCCCGACAACATGCCCGGCTTGTGTGTGAGGCGTTCGCCAAGTCCGACCCGCTCGAGCAGCCCCTGCGCCCGCTGCTCCCGCTCGCCGGCCGATCGCCGCGCGATGCGCATGGGCATCCCGGCGTTTTCGATGGCGCTGAACTCCGGCAGCAGGTGATGGAACTGGAAGACGAACCCGACGTGACGGTTGCGAAACGCGACGAGGTCGTCGGGCCGCATCGCCGGGAGGTCTTTATCACCAATCCGGATCGACCCGCCGTCGATCGCATCGAGCCCGCCGAGCACGTGCAGCAGCGTGCTCTTGCCTACCCCCGACGCGCCGACAATCGCCACCATCTCGCCACGTTCGACCGACAGGCTCAGTCCACGGAGCACAGGCAGGCGATTCGTGCCCACCGGGTAACTCTTGTCAAGGCCGAGCGCGTCGATGAACGACATGCCTACTGATAACGAAGCGCTTGAGCGGGATCCAGTCTGGATGCCTGGCGCGATGGATAGATGGTCGCGACGAAGCAGATGAGGAGTGCCGCGCCGATCACGGTGACGAAGTCGAGCGGCATCAGCGTGAACGGCACGTAGGAAATCTGGTAGACGTCGATCGGCACGTGAATCAGCCGGTAGCGATCGAGAATATAAATCAGGGTGCACCCTGCGATTGCGCCGGCCGTCGTCCCCACCATGCCGATGATCAGCCCCTGCAGCATGAAGATGCGCCTGATGCTCGCCGCCGGACTCCCCATCGTCTTCAGGATCGCGATGTCGCGGCTCTTCTCCATCACGAGCAGCACGAGCGACGCGACGATGTTCAGCGCCGCAACCATGACGATGAGGCCGATGGTGATCGAGATCGCCATCTTCTCCAGCTTCAACGCGGAGAAGAGCGACTTGTTCATGTCGGCCCAATCCTGCGTCGTGTACTCCAGGCCGAGCGTCTCCTGGATGTTCGTGGAAATCGCCGGCGCCGAGAACATGTCGTCGAGGCGCAGCTGCACGAAGTCCGGATGATCCTTGCCGAGCAGCCGCTCCGCCACCGGCAAATCCATCAGCGCGTACGCGCTGTCGAACTCGAACAGGCCGAGGCTGAAGATCCCGACCACCTTGAGGGTGCGCGTTCGCGGAAGGAGGGCGAAAGGCGACAGCATCCCCTCGGTCGTCAGCAGCCGCACGGTGTCAGCGACGTGCACGCCGAGCGTCTGCGCGAGATCCTGCCCCAGCACGAGGCCATCCATCCCCTCTGGCTTGATGCGCACCGCGTCGAGGCTCCCCGCTTTCATCGCGCGCCGGATGTCGGTCACCGACGGCTCGAGCGAGGGATCGATACCTTTGATCGTCACCGGCGCCTGCGCTTGTCCGCTCGTGAGAAGCCCCTGTCCGATGACGGCGGAGGCCGCGCCGATCACGTGCGGTAACTGCCTGAGCTTGGCGACCTCCGCCGCTGGATCGCGGATGCCCTCACCGGCTTTGAACACGTAAACGTGCGCGGAGGATCCAACGATTCGATCGCGGAGCTCCCCCTGCAGCCCCGTCATCAGCGCGAGCGCAATCAGGAGCGCCATGACGCCAACCATGACGCCAAGGATTGAGATGAAAGAAATGAGGGAGATGAACGCCTGCTTCCGGCGCGCGAGCAGATACCGGGTGGCCACGAAGGCTTCGAACGAAAGATTCATGCAAAGAACCTTAACTATATTGCCTATCGACGCTGTCCGCCGGGTCTAACCGCCTGCGCCAAGGCTACGGCGGTCCGCCGGAGCTTAAGCGAAGACGGAAGACCCGGCCTGAAAACGTGTAGGGCGGACCTTCAGGTCCGCCGGTTCCGCGGCCTACGTCCGCGGGCGCATCAGCGGAAACAGGATGACGTCGCGAATGGACGGACTGTTCGTCAGCAGCATGACGAGGCGATCGATGCCCACCCCTTCGCCGCCGGTCGGCGGCAGGCCGTACTCGAGCGCGCGGATGTAGTCCTCGTCCATCGCGTGTGCCTCGAGGTCGCCGGCGGCTTTGCCCTTGAGCTGCCCTTCGAAGCGGCGTCGCTGCTCGGCAGGATCGTTCAGCTCGCTGAACGCGTTGGCGATTTCGAAACCACCGATGTAGAGCTCGAAGCGTTCGACGGTGTCCGGATCGTCGGTCCGCTGTTTCGAGAGTGGCGACACCTCCGTCGGGAAATCGTAGACGAACGTCGGTTGGATGAGCGACTCCTCGTTCAGCCGCTCGAAGATCTCCGTCGCGATCTTTCCGGGTCCCCACGACGGCTGCAGCTCGACGTGCAGCTTGCGCGCGATGGCCGCCGCGGAATCGCGTGATCGCAGCTCCGCGTCGGTGACGGTCGTGCCGAGGCGCGCCGAGGCGGCCTCCCGCGCGGCGTCGCGCAACGACACGCGACGATACGGCGGCGCGAGCGAGATGTCGTGATCCCCGAACTTGACCTGGTCGGTGCCGATGGCCTCGCGCGCGACCGCCGAGAGCATCTGCTCGGTCGTCTCCATCAACTCGCGATACTCGGTGTAGGCCTGGTAGAACTCGAGCATCGTGAACTCGGGATTGTGCTCGGTCGAGATCCCCTCGTTCCGGAAATTGCGGTTGATCTCGTAGACCCGCTCGAGGCCACCTACGACGAGCCGCTTGAGATATAACTCCGGCGCAATCCTGAGGAACAACTCCATGTCGAGCGCGTTGTGGTGCGTGACGAAGGGGCGCGCCAGCGCGCCCCCGGCAATCGGCTGCATCATCGGCGTCTCGACTTCGAGATAGCCGCGCGCGTTCAGGAACGTGCGGACCGCCGCCAGGATGCGGCTCCGGGTCTCGAAGACGCGGCGCGACTCGGGATTCACGATCAGATCGAGGTAGCGCTGCCGGTAGCGGATCTCGATGTCCTGCAGGCCGTGCCACTTCTCCGGGAGCGGGACGAAGCACTTGGCGAGGAACTCGAGCTTCGTCGCCCAGATCGTCAGCTCATTGGTCTTCGTCCGGAACAGGTGTCCCTCGACGCCGACGAAGTCGCCGAAGTCGAGCAGCTTGAACAGCGCGAAGTCGCGCTCGCTCAGGGCGTCCTTGCGGATGTAGACCTGGATGCGCGCCTGACCATCGGAGATCGCGAGGAAGTTCGCCTTGCCGAAGCTGCGGATGGCGAGGATGCGGCCGGCGGTCCTGGTCTCGACGCGCCCGGCTGCGAGCGCTTCGGCGGTCTTCGCGCCGTGCGTGTTGACGAGCGCCTGAATCGTATCGGTCCGTTCGAACACGCGTGGATACGCCGGAACGCCGAGTCGCTGCAGCTCCTCGAAATTTGCTCGCCGCTGACGAAGCTGATCGGATTCCCTTTCGTCTGTTGTCGACATCGCACGCTCACGACCCACGGTCTCACTCTCTCTCCAGCGTCTTTCTGACCGCGTCCAGGATTCCATTGATGAAGGGCACCGGCTCTTCGCCGCTGAAGGTCCGCGCCAGCTCGAGCGCCTCGTTGATGATCACCTTCGCGGGCGTGTCGGCTTCCGTCAGCAGCTCGTAAATCGCCAGACGCAGCACGAGGCGATCGATGACCGCCATGCGCTCGACGCGCCAGTTGCGCGCATGTGCCGCGATCAGCTCGTCGGCCTGCTTCACGCGATCGATCGTCCCGCGCATGAGCGCATTCGCGAACGCGCGCGTCTCCTCCGGCACCGGCGTGTCGGATTCCCGCGCGGGCCAGTAGGTGACGGCCGCTTCGTGCGCGCTCGCGCGGCCCACTTCCCACTGATAGAGCATCTGCAGCGCGGCCTCCCGCGCGCGGTGCCGTTCGACGCCAACCGGGCTCATACGCGGAACCCCGATGGCCGCGACTGAGTGGATGCGAGCGCGCGGTACAACGTCGCCATCTCAATGGCCGCCGCGGCGGCCTCGCGCCCCTTGTTGTCGCGCCCCTCGCCGGCGCGTTCAACCGCCTGCTCGGTGGTATTTGTCGTCAGCACACCGAACGCCATGGGGACGCCGGTGTCGCCCGCCGCGGCCGTGATCCCTTGCGCGGCGGCGGCGGCGATGTAGTCGAAATGCGGCGTGTCGCCACGAATCAGGCAGCCGAGGCAGACGACCGCGTCGAAGCGCCCCGTCTCTGCGGCCGCACGCGCGGCCTGCGGGATCTCGAACGCCCCCGGCACGGGAAAGATTTCTATCGCGGATTCCGCGGCGCCCGCTTCGCGCAGCGCCGCGACGGCCCCGTCGCGCAGCCGATCCGTGACGAACGCGTTGAAGCGCGCGACGATAATGGCGATGCGAAGCCGCGAAGCATCCGCGAGCGGTGCGGGTGCCTGTTCCTGCCCACGCATCATTACGTTCCCTTGAAGTCCGCTTTGCGCTTCTCCAGAAACGCCCTGGTCCCTTCCCGCATGTCGTCGGTGCTCGCCACGAGGCCGAACAGCGTGGCCTCGAAGATCTGCGCCTGCGGAAACGGCATCTCGAGTCCCTTGTGCACCGCCTCGAGAATGTAACGGATCGCGATCGGCGCCTTCGCGGCCAGTGACGCGGCGAGCGCCTTCGCGTGCGCGAGCAGCTCGGCGCCGGGCACGACGCGGTTCACCAGTCCGAGCCGGTAGGCTTCCTGCGCCGTGATCTGATCCCCCGTCAAGAGCAGCTCCAGTGCGCGACCGCGCCCGGCGAGCCGCGCGAGGCGCTGCGTGCCGGCGTAGCCGGGGATGATCCCAAGATTGATCTCGGGCTGTCCGAGCTTTGCGGTCTCTGATGCGATCCGGATCGTGCACGCCATCGCGAGCTCGCAACCGCCGCCAAGCGCGTAACCGTTGATCGCCGCGATCACGGGCTTCCCCAGGTGCTCGATCAAATCGAGCACCTGCTGGCCGGCAATGGCGTGCTCGCGGCCGGTCGTCGGGCTCTGCACGGCCAGCTCGTTGATATCCGCGCCGGCGACGAACGCCTTCTCCCCGGCGCCCGTAATCACCACCGCCCGGACGCTCTCGTCGTACTTCAACTCCAGTATCGCGCGGCGGAGCTCATCGAGCGTCTGCGTGCTCAACGCGTTGAGGACCTTGGGGCGGTTGACCGTGACAATCGCGACGGCGTGGTCGCGCTCGATCAGCAGGTTCTCGAAGCTCATGGCATTAGCGGAATCTTGTCAAAATCGAATGCTCAACGCGAAATGTCGCGTCAATTGATCTTCTCGCCGTGTGCCATCTGGCATACAGGCTGCGCCTTCAGCAGTGCGTTATAGCGGCAGCGGGTACATCAGCCACCCAAGGACGTACGCCGCGACGACGAAGGCTCCGAGCATCATGCCGGCCGTTTTGAGCTGCGCACGCGGGTCGTCGCGCATCAGCACGGCGAAGACGAGCGACACGAAGAACGCGAACAGCACCATGATCCAGAAATGACTGGTCATTTCCGTCCCACCGCGATGTCGTAAGCGTCGAGGATCACCAGCAAGTTCAGCAGGCCGGCCGTCATCAGAAACGTGTTGCCGTACTCGTACGACACAGCGGTTACGAGTCCGGCCCCAGCATCCATGAATCGCGCGAGAAAAAATGGAAACCCGATGCCTCTGTCTGCTATTGCGCCGAGAAAGACCAGCGGTTCAGACAGCTCGAGTGGAAACAGGCGTCCACTGAGCATCAGGCCGACCGCAAACATCAGCGGCAGCGCAAGAAGGAAGACGATCCCCTTCTGACGGCGACCCTGCCAGAGATGTCCCGCGCCCGGCACGAGCCAGGCCAGCATGATGACGAGGGCGAGGATGCCGGGTTCAGCTGCTGCGCGCGTACGCTCCGCAGCGGTGGATTTACTGCTCATGCGATCACGGCATCATACCATCGGCATGAGATACATCGGTGCAAGGTGCTGGGTGCTCGGTGCTGATCGGTGCTCGGTGCAAGGTGCTACGTGCCGGGTGCTCGGTGCTGATCGGTGCTGGGTGCTCGGTGCAGCGCGCCGATGACGAGCCACGCAGCAACAGCGCCGAGTGGAAGGGCTGACAGCATGCGTGTCATGTTCGACGGATACGCCACGTGGGCGAGCTCGAGAGCCACGGTGAGCAGCGTTGGGAGCGCGGCAGCGCCGAGCCACACTCGCGCGCGCGATGGGGACATGGATGCGACGCCAAAGATGAGTGCCAGGAGTCCACTGGCAAGCGCGGAGACGTAAAGACCCGTGCATCGCGCGCAGACGGCAAGTTGACGGCCGCCGATCTGGAAGGATCGTTCGGGGCGCTGATGGCAGACGAGACCGCCCGCGCCGTAAACAATGAGGGCGGCGCGCGCGATCGCCGGGACAGGCGAGGCGATGGCGATTGGCGCGAACACCACCGCCGCGACCCACAGGAGCAAGCTGAAAACGAGAAGGCGGGCGAGCGTCAGCGCTGGCCGCCACCGGAGGAATGATCGGTCGCCGCCTTGTCGCCGTCAGCCGTGTACCCGAGTCGTGTGCGCGGCTTCAGTTCAGGCCTCGACGTAATCTGCACGACAACCCGGCGAAACCGGCCGTCGTTGCGGCCGTTGGCCGGGACATATCCGATAGAGTACTGGCTGGCGAGCTCCGCCGCAATCGAGGCATACACGCTCTTGAGTTCCGTGGCCAGCGAAGGGAAGAATGACTGCGCGCCCGTTTCGCGCGCGAGCATCTTCATCGAATAGTCGGACTCGGAGAAATACCGGCGCGCGCCATCCTGCGCCTGCCGTTGACCTGCATACTTTGACTGCAGTGCCACCGTGTAAATATTGACGCCCATCTTCCGCGCCAGCGCCAGCACATCGTCGAACGACACCAGGCTCGAGGTGTCCTCACCATCCGACAGCACCGCGATCGTCTGTCGCCGCACCGTGCCATCCAGCTTGGCCTGCTGACCGAACTGTTTCAGCGCGATGTAGATGGCATTGTTGAGCGCGGTTGCGCCGTGCGCGTGCGTGGACTCGATTGCTTTCTCGAGCAGCGATCCGTCCTCGGTCAGCGGCTGCACGACAGTGACGCTGTCGCTGAACGCCACCACCGCGCCGCGGTCGCCGGCCCGCAGCGTGCGCAAAAAGCCAATCGCCGCCTCGTGCACGACGTCCATGCGGTCGGTCATGCTGGCGCTCGTGTCGAGCAGCACGAACAAGTCAACCGGCACGGCCGTCGATTCGAAAAAGCGCACGTCCTGCTTCACACCGTCTTCGTACACCGCGAAGTCGCCCGGCTGGAGGCCGGTCACGTAACGCGCACTGCCGTCCATGACCGTCACGTTCAGCGAAACCAGACTGGCGCCGCTGCGGAACGTGGGGGCCTGCGCATCAGACGGATTGGCGGTCTGCGCGAGCGCCGGGGCGGTGGCGAAAACAAGGGCGGAGACCAGGGTGAGGCGTGTCACAGCTGCCAACCTCCACCGAGCTGGACTGCAAGGGACGTTCCGGATCTCGTCCCTCACAAGCCACGGGAATTTCGCCCGTCGCGCATCAACGTCGCGTCACTCACGTAACCACCGCTTACTGTTTGTGCTAGCAGGCTATCTACGTGTGAACCCGGCCGCTTCGGGCGCCGTCGCGCGGAGTATCGCGGATTCAGCCGATTCGTGCCAGTGCGCCGAATCGCGCCTCGTAGCGCTCGCGGAATTCCTCCCAGGTGTACGCGTGGCTTTGGCCGCCAAGATGCTCCAGCGCGTAAGTCGCGGCAACGCTGCCGAGTCGGGCGCACGTCTCGAGGTCCGCTCGAACGGCCAGGCCCTTTAGCAGGCCGCCGCGGAAGGCGTCGCCCACGCCCGTCGGATCGACGATGCGGTGGGGCTGGACGGCGGGCACGGCCACCTGTTGTGTGCCTTCCCGGATCGTGCAGCCTTGCTCGCCCCGCGTGATGACCAGCGCCCCGGCGTGGTGAGCGACCGCGTCTTCGTCCAGACCGGTCTTCTGACGAATCAGCTCAAATTCGTAATCATTGCAGATGACAATCGCGGCGCCGACCAGCCCGTCGCGCAGCTCGTCGCCCGTCATCCGCGCGCACTGCTGGCCGGGATCCCAGATATAGGCAATGCCGAGCGTCCGGCATTCCTCCGCGTACTGGAGCATCGCTCCAGGATCGTTCGGGGAAATGATTGTGAGCCGGCAGTCCTTGATGGTCCGGAACGAGAGCTCTCCCGCGTTGGCCATCGCCCCGGTATAAAAGGACGCGATTTGATTACTTTCGACGTCCGTACTGCAGAAAAAGGAGGCGGTGAACTTGTCCGGCACCACCCTGACGAGCGACGTATCGACGCGCGCCGCTTCCAGCCAGCGGCGGTAGTCCTCGAAGTCCTGGCCGGCGGTGGCCATGAGGCGCGGCCGCTCGCCGAGCAGCGCCAGGGTATAGGCGATATTCGGCGCGCACCCGCCGCGGCGTTTGTCCATCGTGTCCACGAGAAAGCTGAGGCTCACCCGGTTCATGTGCTCCGGAAGGAAATGCTCGGTGAATTTCCCGGGAAATGACATGAGGTAATCGAAGGCGATGGATCCGGTGACGACAATTGACATGGTCGAGGTCCGAGGTCCGAGGTCCGAGGTCCGAGGTCCGAGGTTGCTACTTGATGTACTTGCCGATGATCGGCGCGAGCGCGCGCCTGGTCTCCTCGGGAATCGCGTCCGGACGTGTGAGGATCGCGTGGGCGAGCGCGCTGGCGCAGCCGCACGTCCGCTCGAACGGCAGACGCGAAATCGTGTCGGCAATCACCGCCTGCGCCGTCTTCGCATTGGCCACCAGATTCGCGACGATCATGTCGACGGTCACCGAGTCGTGCTCCGGATGCCAGCAATCGTAATCGGTGACGAGCGCGATCGTCGCATAACAGATCTCCGCCTCGCGCGCGAGCTTGGCCTCCTGCAAGTTGGTCATGCCGATGATGTCCATGCCCCAGGACCGATAGAGTTTCGATTCGGCCAGGGTCGAGAACTGGGGCCCTTCCATGCAGACGTACGTGCCCCCCTTGTGCACCGTCGCGCCGACGGCGCGGCACGCATCGTACGCGACCGCGCCGAGGCGCTCGCACACCGGGTGCGCGAAGGCCACGTGCGCGACCAGGCCACTGCCGAAAAACGTGCTGATACGACCCCTGGTGCGATCGAAGAACTGATCCGGGATCACGAGATGCTGCGGCACGTAGCGCTCCTGCAGCGATCCCACGGCGCTGGCCGACAGGATGTACTCCACGCCCAGCGTCTTCATACCGTAAATGTTCGCGCGGTAGTTCAGCTCCGTGGGCATGTAGCGGTGGCCGATCCCGTGCCTGGCGAGGAACGCGACGCGCTTGCCGCGCAACGTGCCTACGACATAGGGGCCCGACGGATCGCCGAACGGCGTCTTCACAAGACGCTCCTCGCGATCGGTCAAATCCGCCATCTCGTACAATCCGCTGCCGCCGATGATGCCAATCTGAATGTTGTTCACGGTTTTCAGTCTACAGTTGCCAGTTGCCAGTTGCCGGTTGCCGGTTGCCAGTCTCCAGTTGCCCGTTGCCAGTTGCCGGTTGCCGGTTGCCGGTTGCCGGTTACCGGTTGCCGGGTTACTGGTTACTGGTTACTGGTTACTGGTTACTGGTTACTGGTTACTGGTTACTGGTTACTGCCTACTGGTTACTGGCTACTGGCTACTGTTTACTGGCTACTTCTCTTCAACAGCTTCCACGTGCTTCTTCCCGTTCGTTTCCCGGATATAGCCTGCCGCGATCTTCGGGTCGTGCTCGAAAAATATCAGATACTCGCGTTCGATCGCCTCGCGCACGAAGTGCCGCTTGAACGCCAGCGTCTCCATCGGGTAGAGGTCGTATCCCATGATCCACGGTTCATCGATGTGCGCCGTGGTGGGCATGAGGTCCGCCGCGAAGACGGCGGTGTGTCCGCCCGACTCCAGGTACACGATCTGATGGAAACGCGTGTGGCCGCCCGTGCGGCGGACGCGGACGCCTGGCATGATCGTCTCGTCGCCGCGCGTGAAATCAATCACGCCGGCATCGTGCAGGGGCAGGAAGTTGTGCGGCATGTAACTCGCGCGGTTGCGCTCGTGCGGGTGCGTGGCATCGTGCCACTCCCCCTCGTTCACCCGGTACCGCGCGTTCACAAACCGCGGACGCATCATCCCGTCCGCCTGACGCGACGTGAAGCCTCCCGCGTGATCGAAGTGCAGGTGGGAGGCGAGGACGATCTCGATCGCATCGGCGGACACGCCGGCGCGCGCAAGTGTAACGTCGAGGGTCTCGGTGCGATCGAGCGCATAGATGGCCGCGTTCTTGGCGTCCATCGCGTCGCCGGCGCCCGCATCGATAATCAGCAGGCGCTCACCGCGCACGAGCACCGGCCGCATGCCGAGCAGGATCCGGTTCCGCTCGTCCGCGGGCGCGCGCTTCTCCCATAAGGGCTTCGGGACCACGCCGAACATCGCGCCGCCGTCGAGCCGGAGATAGCCGTCCAGCAGCGGCGTGAGCTCGAGATCGCCGAATGTCATATTCAATTGAAGACGTCGAAGGGAGACAGTCTATTTCTTCTTCGAATGCTTCGATTGTGCTTCGCGTCCTTCGATTGAAACCTCTTTCAACTCCACCAGGACACCGTGCGCGCTCGAGGGATGGATGAATGCGACGAGCGAGCCGTGCGTGCCGGCGCGCGGCGCCTCGTCGATGAGACGCACGCCGCGTGCCGTGAGCCGCGCGAGCGCCGCGCGGATGTCGTCCACGCGCAGCGTGATGTGGTGCAGGCCGGGCCCCCGCCTCGCGACGTACTTCGCGATAGGCGAGTCGGCCGACGTCGCCTCTAACAGTTCGAGGGCCGATTCTCCCGCCGGCACAAAATGGGCACGCACGCTCTGGGAGGCGACGAGCTCGGGCGGCTCAATCTCGAGCCCGAGCGCGTCGCGATAAAACGTCAGCGCCTCGCTCAAATCCGCCACCGCAATACCGACGTGATCCAATATCGCTTTCATCGCCACCTGTAGGCCCGACATGTATGCCGGGCGTGTCGGCTAATCAGCAATCAGCTCGCTCCGAAGACGCCGGACCCGAACGTCGGGCTACCGCGGTCGCTGAATCGAGCGCCTGAGTATTTCGTCGACAACCGTGTACGGATCCGTTTCGCGCGCCGCGATGCGATCCAGGAACCGGTCGAATTCCCCCTCCCCGAGCACCCGCTCCTGGACGTGCTGCACGAAGCGGTGCGCCAGCAGCTCGCGCACGCGCCACTCTGCGCGCGCCCGGCGCCGTTCGCCCTGTACCGGTGCCATATGCGCGCGGAAGCGCTCGATGGCGTCCGCCAGCTCCGTCGTCCCCTTTCCCGCCGTTGCCTCGGTCTTGACGATAGGAGGACGCCAGCGTCCGTCGCCAAAGGATTCGAGCGAGAGCATCGCCTCGATGGAGGCGACGGTGCGATCGGCCCCCTCGCGATCCGCCTTGTTCACCACGAAGATATCCGCGATCTCCATGATGCCCGCCTTGAGCGCCTGTACTTGGTCCCCTGTGCCGGGCACGAGCATGACGATCGAGATGTCCGCGGTCCGCACGATGTCGACTTCGTCCTGACCGACGCCAACAGTCTCGATGATGACGGTGTCCTTGCCGGACGCATCGAGCACGAGCGCGGCCTCGCCGGTGGCGCGCGCGAGGCCGCCGAGGTGCCCACGCGTCGCCATGCTCCGGATGAATACGCCGGCGTCCGCGAAGTGCGTCTGCATGCGGACGCGATCGCCGAGGATCGCGCCGCCGCTGAACGGGCTGGTCGGATCGACGGCGACGACCCCCACGCTTCGGCCGCGGCCGCGAAATTCCGCGATCAATCGATCGACGAGCGTGCTCTTGCCCGTGCCCGGCGCGCCGGTGACGCCGACGAGATACGCGCGCCCGGTGCTCGGAAAAATCCGGCGCACCAGCTCCGCCCCTTCAGCGGCTTCGTCTTCGATCAGGCTGATGGCGCGGGCGACCGCGCGAGGGTCTCCCTGCAGGACCCGCTCGGACAGCGGCGGACGCGTAGTTGTCGTGGCGGAATCGGTCACTGTCCCAGCAGCTGGCGCGCGATGACGAGCCGCTGGATCTCGCTCGTCCCCTCGCCGATCGTCAGCAGCTTCACGTCACGGAAATATTTCTCGGCCGGATAGTCCTTCACGAACCCGTAACCGCCGTGAATCTGCACGCAATCGTCGGCGACGCGCACGGCCATCTCGCTCGCGTAGAGCTTCGCCATCGACGATTCGCGGGTGGTGCGCACGCCGAGATCTTTCAGGTACGCGGCGCGATACGTGAGCAGGCGCGCCGCTTCGATCTTCGTGGCGGCGTCGGCGAGCTTCCACTGGATCGCCTGGAATGCGGCGATCGGCTGGCCGAACTGCCGCCGCTCTGTCGCATAATTCCGGGCGGCCTCGTAGGCTCCCTGCGCCAGGCCGACCGACAGCGCCGCGATCCCGATGCGGCCGGCGTCGAGAACCTGCAGCGTGTTGATGAATCCCTGCCCCTCCGCGCCGAGCAGCTGCGCCTCGGGCACGCGGCAGTCCTGGAACACCACCTCGCTCGTATCGCTCGCGCGCATCCCGAGCTTGTTCTCTTTCTTGCCCGCGCTCATCCCGGGCGTGCCGTGCTCGACGATGAAAGCGGAGATGCCGCGGTGTCCGTTCGTGCGGTCCGTAATCGCCATCACCACCATCACGCCGCCGATGCGGCCGTGGGTGATGAAGGTTTTCGATCCATTGAGGACCCAGCATGCGCCCTGCCGCATGGCCGTCGTACGCATCGCGGCGGCATCGCTGCCCGCGCTCGCTTCCGTCAGCCCCCATGCGCCCAGCACTTCGCCGGCAATCAGACGCGGGAGGTAGCGATCCTTCTGCGCGTCGTTGCCGAACATCGCGATATGCGATGTGCACAGCCCGTTGTGCGCCGCGACCGAGAGCGCGATGGCCGGGCAGACGCGCGCGATCTCCTCGATGCAGATGCAGTAATCGACGGCCGACATCGCCGCGCCGCCGTACTGTTCCGCAAACTGAATCCCCATCAGGCCGAGCGCGGCGAGCTTGGGCAGCAGCTCCATCGGGAAGTGCTGCGCTTCGTCCCACTCCATGACGTGCGGCCCGATTTCGCTCTCCGCGAACTCGCGGACCGTGCGCCGCAGCAATGCCTGCTCTTCGGTGGGACGAAAATCCATCGCAGACGAGATTATCACGCGAGGTTCGAGGTTCGAGGTCCGAGATCCGAGATCCGAGGTCCGAGGTCCGAGGTCCGAGGTCCAACGCGGAAGGCGCGTGGTACCATGATGCATGCGCATCCGATTCCGCGTCCTGGGTCTGCTCTCTGCTCTTCTGATGGTGCTGCTCACACCATCGGTCGCGTCTGCCGACATCACCGCGTTTCTGGGCGTCAACGGGACGCCGACCAATCGGCCGGTGAGAGGGTTGGCGGTCGGCGCGGGACTGCTGATCGTCGGCCTCGAGTTCGAGTACGCCGACACGAATGAAGACCTCACGAACGCGACAGAGCTCGCGCCCGCACTTCGCACCTTCATGTTCAATGGGCTCGTGCAGACGCCGTTCGCGATCGCGCGGCTCCAGCCGTATGCGACGGCGGGCGCAGGCGTGTACCGCGAAACGCTGTCGGTGCCCGACACCTCCGAGACGAACGTCGGCATCAACGTCGGCGGCGGGGTCAAGATGACCCTCGCGGGACCGTTGCGCCTGCGCTTCGATTACCGCGTGTTGACGCTGAAAGGACAGCCGCTCCACTCAACGGTGCAGCGGTTTTACGCGGGAGTGAATCTCAAGTTCTAGGAAGAGGGAGGTCGGAGGTCGGAGGTCGGAGATCAGATGGTTCGCGGAGCACGGTCGTAGATCGCGTTCTGGTTTTCCGTTCTCCGTCCTCCACCAACCGTCGTCCGACTTTTTACTTGCCGCCCGAGGCCGCTGTGCCGGCCATATTCAGGACCGCCTGCAGATTGACGATGCTCTGCCCGCCCTGGGATGGATAGCACGCGACGAGCTTGTTCCAGAGGTCCTGCACTTCGCTCGGGAAAGCTTCGGCGAGGATCTTCGTGATCGTGTAGTCGGCGTTTTTCACCGAAGGATCCATCACGAAGATATAGAGCACCGCGCGTCCGCCCTCGGGGAGCGGCGCTCCGGGTTCAACCGCTTTGAACACTTTCCAGCTCGCCGCCTGCTGCTTGCGCACGGGATCCGGGTTCTTCGCGAGCGCTTCCTTGACACGCCCCATGATCATCTCGAAGTCAGTGGTTTTGTCCGGCTTGACGTTGTTGAAGAACATGCCGGCATCGGATGAGAACGATCGAGGCGAAGGAGCGGGCTGCGCCGGCGTCTGGCCGCTCTGCGCGGGTGGCTGCTGCGCGGATGGCGGCTGCTGCGTGGATGGTGGCTGCTCTGTCGATGACTGCATCGCCTGAGCAGTGGAGGCAAGAGCAAGCGACGCGGCGAACGCGACAATCAACCAGCAGGCGCGCACTATTGTCCACCGCCCACGGGTGTCACGTTCAGCCGGTTCAAGGAGGCAATCGCGGCGGCGTAGCGCTTGTACATCTCCTGGGTCTCAGGAGCGCGCTGTTCGTCGGGTGTCAACGTGCTATTCAGAACCTGGAGGAACTGGTATTCGGTATTCGGCATCGCCGGATCGATGAGGACGACGAACAGCGTATTGCCGGCCATTGGTTCGTTGGCTCGATAGACTTTCCACGCGGTGGCTTGCTGCTTCAGTTCCGGCTTGTCGGATTTCGCGAGGCCGGCTTTCAACTTTCCGATCATTTCCTCGAACGCCGATGCCTGATCGGGTTTGACCTGCACGAGCAAGACGCCGGCCGGGGTGGGAAACGACAGCTTCGGCGCCGCTGGTTGCGCTCCGGCTGCCGGCTGCCCGGTTGGCGGCTGCCCGGTCGGTGGCTGCCCCGTGGGCGGCTGCCCCGTGGGCGGCTGTGCGGTTGGCGGCTGCTGTGCGGGTGGGGCCTGCGCGAAACCGGCCGCGGGCGAGAGCATCAGGGCGACCGCGAAGGTTGAAACGACAAGAACACGCATCTTCCAATCTCCTTGGGCGAGTCGGATGGCAAAGACCGCCACTTTACCACAGGGATCCTGCCTCACACGAAGACCGCCATGACCTCATTTGCCATGAGCATGCCAGGGCGAGTCAGCTTCAACCTGGTGCCTTCGCGCACGAGCCAGCGCGCATCCAGAAATGGTTGGAGCCCCTCGTGATATCGCGCCCACACGTCGCAGCCATAACGCGCGCCGATGGCCGCGATGTCGATGCCGTCGACGAGCCGCAGCCCCGTGAACAGCGCTTCTTCGAGATGCTCGGTCGCCGAGAGCACGCGATGGTCCGTCCCGACGTCAGTTCCACTCGTCACGCGTGAAATGTACTCCTCGGTATTGGAAACATTTTTCCACCGGACGCCATCGAACGTGGAATGAGCGCCGCAGCCGAATGCGAGCCACTCGCCGTCGGTCCAGTACTTCAGATTGTGACGCGACGCGCGGCCGGGCCTGGCAACGTTCGAGATTTCGTACTGCAGATAGCCGGCCTCGTCGAGCCGCGTCATCGCCCGCTCGTACATTTCCGCCGCGTCTTCGTCAGGCGCCAGCGACCAACCCGCACGCGCCATATCTTCCTTCAGCGGCGCGTTTGGATAGAGCTCCAGCAGATACAGCGACGCATGATCGGGTGACGCGGCAATGAGGCCGTCGACGTTGCGCAGCCATGCGTCGACGCCCTGGCCGGGCAGCCACATCATCAGATCCAGGCTGACGTTGTCGAACCCCGCTGCGCGGGCCTCGCGGACCGCCGCGCGCGCGCGCGCGGCTGAATGAATTCGCCCCAGCCGCTTCAGCTCGTCGTCCTGGAACGACTGCACGCCGAAGCTGAGACGATCGACACCGGCCGCGCGAAAACGTTCCAGCGTGTGGAGATCGACGGTCTCCGGGTTCGTCTCGAGAGTAATCTCCCGGTCGGAAGGGATCGCGAACCGCGAACCGCATGCCTCGACGATCGCGCGGATCTCATCCGGATCGAGCAGCGACGGAGTGCCGCCGCCAAAAAAGATCGTGTCAGCCTGAAGACCGGCCGGAGCGCGTTCGATCTCCTTCAGCAACGCCGCGACGTATCGCGTCTTCAGCGCTTCGTCGTAGAGTCCCCGATTGAAGTTGCAGTAGTTGCAGATCGACGAGCAGAAGGGGATGTGGATGTAGAGGCCGAGCATTGCAGATTGCCGACTGCCGATTGGTACCTCAGTCGCGGCTTCCGGCCCTTCCGCCGGACCAGCCGAGCTCCTTCGCAGGCTTCATCTGTGCGCGCACGGGACCTTTGGCGCGCGCCGGCAGGGTGCGGCGGCCGCTCTTGGCCTTCCACATCGTCATCAGATCATCGCCAGTCGGACTGGGCGGGCCGTGGCGGAAATCGGCGCCGTCGAATTCGAGGAACTCACACATCTCGTGCAACCGTGAGTGGATCCGGAAACCGATTCGCTCCTTGAGCGTAAAGTCGTGGCCCTCGGCATCGCGTTCGGGCATGTCCTCGTAATTCGATGTGAAGATTGTCCGCCGGCGTTCGTTATAGCGAGTATTGACGATCAGGTTCATCGTCTCTTCGACCCACTCGGAAGGCTTCTCGGATCCCAGGTCATCAAGCACGAGCAAATCCGTTTCCATGACCGGACGCAGAATATCCATCTCGGCTGTCCGCACGAGAGGGTTGTACGTGCTGCGGATTACCCGCAGCAGATCGCGAGTGTCGTAGAACAGGCCACGCGCGCCTCGCGTGAGGATCACGCGACGCAGAACCGCCACTGCGAGATGTGTCTTGCCGATCCCCGGCGGTCCGATCAGGCACAATCCTTTCATTGCCTGTTCGCCTCCGGGAAAATGCTCCGCGAAGCGGCTGGCAAGGCGGACTGCCGTAAGAAGTTTTTCGTTCTGGTAAGTAATGAATGTTTCGAGCTCGCAGCGTCTGTATCGCGGAGGAATGCGTGCTTCGTCGAGCAGGCGCGCGGCCAGCCCGTCGCGCCAGCAGTCGCAGCGTACCACGCGACGAACACCATCGGTCGTGACCGCTTTCCAACCGGTATCGTCGCAGAGCTCGCAAGACATTTAGTTGTCCGTTGATTGTAACGCGCGGGCGCCGCAATCCGCAATCATCAATCCGTCGATTGACAATCGCGAATGGCCATGTCAATCGGCAATGTGATCGCCAATCGACATGCATCAATCCGTGAAGCTGCAATCAATCTTCAATTCAGGTAGCTTCGCAACTCGCCCGCGCGTTTCGATCGCCGCAGCCTGTCTTTCGCGCGCGATTCGATCTGGCGGATGCGTTCGCGCGAGAGGCCAAGCACGTCGCCGACTTCCTGCAGCGTGCGCGGCTCGCCGTCACGATCGAGACCGAAACGGAGGGTGACCACTTCCCTTTCCTTCTCGTCGAGCTCGGTGAGCGCGTCGCGCACGCGCTCGACCGTCGCTTCGTGGATCAACGCTTCGTCAATCGGCGGGACGCTCATCTGTTCGATGATGTCCCCCAGCTCCAGACCGTCGCCCTCACCGGCACCGATGTGATCGCTCAGTGACATATCGCTCGATCCGATCCGGCGCAGCGCATCGACGTCGGCTTCCGAGATTTCGAGATCTTCGGCAATTTCGCTCGTCGTCGGTGCGCGTTCGAGCTGTTCGGTCAGCTCCGCCACTTCGCGACCGAAGCGCGCGGCGATGCCGGAGAGTTTCTGCGGCAGCGAGAACGCCCGCACCTGGCCCGACAGCGCGTGCATGATCGCTTGGCGCACCCACCATACAGCGTAGGTGATGAACTTGACGTTGCGATCGGGATCGAACCGGCGGCCGGCTTCCATCAGGCCGAGGTTGCCTTCGTGAATCAAATCGAGGAACGGCACGCCGAGTCCGCGATACCGCTTCGCGTAGCTGACGACGAACCGCAGGTTGCCTTCGATGAGGCGCCGCAGGGCTTCGACGTCGCCGGATCGAATCCGCTGACCCAGCTCGCGCTCTTCTTCCACTTTCAGACGCGGGAGGCGCGCGAGCGCACGCAGGTAGGCTTGCAGCGCATCGTCATCCACGGCGCAATCCTACGCCGATATACCGCTCACGACGAGCGACGCGTGCCTGGCGGTGCTTCGGGCACGCTCTCGGGCGTTTCGACCGTGACGGTTGGAGGCGTCGCGCGCACAAGATCTGTGGGTGAGGACTTGACGAGGGCCGTGCTGAGGCGTTGCTCCCAGTCGCCGAGCCCGCGCGCGAGCTCGTGTTTCACGTACTCCATGAACTGGTTGACCTCTCCCTGCATCTGCTCCATCTTGCGGCGCATGTTCAAAATGATCTCGACGCCGGCGAGGTTCACGCCGAGGTCGCGCGTCAGCGAAAGGATCGTTTCCAGTTGCTCGAGATCCTCTTCGGAGTACAGACGGGTGTTGCCTTCGGTGCGTGACGGCTTCAACAGCCCTTCGCGTTCGTACAGGCGCAGCGTCTGCGGGTGGATGTTGTACTTCTGCGCCACCGCGCTGATCATGTAGTACGCCTTGCCGCCACGCTTCGCCATATGTGGGTTGTCGGCTTGCCCGCGGTAGCCGCTTGGCGGCGAAGGCGGGTTGTCGATTGTCGGGTGTCGGTTATCGGTTGCCGGCTGACGGTTGGGTTCGCACGTTCTCTCCGTAGAGCTTCCCGAGTTCGCGAATCAGCGCTTTACCTTCCTCGTTCACCACCTGCGGCAGGACGACCCGGAGTTCGACGATGAGATCGCCGCGGCCGCTGATGCCCGGCGCACCGCGTTCGGCAATTCGCAGCCGCTGGCCACCTTGCGTGCCGGGCGGGACGCGCAGGCGGACCGGACCTTCCAGCGACGGCACGTCGATCCGCGCGCCGAGCACCGCCTCGTGCACGCCGACCGGCACCACGACGTGCAGGTCGTCCCCTTCGCGTCGGAAGATCGGATGCGGCTGCACGTGCACGGTGACGTAGAGATCGCCGTTACGGCCGCCATGCCGTCCCCCGTGTCCGCGATCCGGCAGGCGCAGATGCGCGCCGTCTTCGATTCCGGCGGGCATCTTCACGACGACCGCGTCCCCTCGTACGTGACGCCCATGCCCGGCACAGATCGCGCATCGCTGCGTGCGCTGGCGGCCGGTGCCGTGACACGCCGCGCAGCTCTTCGTGAACACCATGTGGCCGCGCGCCCATCGCACCTTGCCGGTGCCGTGACACGGCACACATCGGCCTTCGGGTGTCCGGACGTGTCCCGCGCCACCGCAGGCGCTGCACACGTCCTGGCGCGTCACCACGACCTGCCGCTCGACGCCGCGCATGGCGTCTTCGAAGGTCAACGTGATCGCCGCGTGCAGGTCGACGCCCGGTTCCGGCCGTTCCGTATCTGGCAACGTAATCGGGTGCAGCACGTCCGCAAACAGCTCGCTGAACGTCGCGGCCTGCGCCCCGTGCGCCGCCGAAGAAAAATCAAATCCCGAAAACTCGAACGATGTCGCGGCCGCGTCCGCAGCCTGCGGCTCCGCCGCATCGTACGCCCGGCGCCGCTCGGGATCGACGAGCGTCTCGTAGGCATCGGAAATGCGACGGAACAACGTCTCGGCGGCGCGATCACCCGGATTGATATCGGGGTGATACCGCCGCGCGAGCCGCCGATACGCCCGCTTGATGTCCGCGGACGTCGCACCGGGCGCGAGCCCTAGCAGCGAGTAGAGATCCATGACGAATCGGGTTGCGGGACGCGGGGCGCGGGCTGCGCTCGGAGCCTCACGACTGCGGATTCGGGATTCCGCGACCCGGATCCCGCACCCCGCATCCCGACATCGCTACTTCTTCTCTTCCTCCACCACCTCGGCGTCGATGACGTCCCCATGGGCCTTGCTCTCGCCCCCCTGGGATCCTCCGCCGCCCGGCTGACCGCCGCCAGCTGCGCCGCCCCCCGCGGCGCTCGCGGCGCGATACATCGCTTCGGCCGCTTTGTGCTGCGCCTG
>Ga0066677_10000093_pt1 | contig 28701 bp, 26 predicted proteins | sample GraSoiAngelo_126_FD_62299 | JGI IMG/M metagenome (GOLD analysis project Ga0066677, IMG submission 62299) | Grasslands soil microbial communities from the Angelo Coastal Reserve, California, USA - 14_0927_09_20cm | ecosystem: Environmental > Terrestrial > Soil > Grasslands | place: USA... | reverse complement strand
GCCTGGACGTTCTTGACCTCGTATTCGCCCGCGACCGGGATACCACGCGCGGTGAGGAGCGAGTTCCCGAGGATGATCGAGCTCATCGCATCTTCGTTGTCCGCGATGCCGGTCCCCTTGTAGTAGTAGGCCAGAGAACCCAAGTCGCGATCGGCGACGAGCCGGTCGAGCGCTACCGACGTGCGCGCGGCGCGTTCGAGTTCGGCCTGCGGGCAGTCCGGCTGCACATCGAACACGTCGCGAAAATGTGCGACGCGGCAGTCGATCTGCTCCGGCGTGACCTCGCGGCGGACCGCCGCGAGCTCGTCGACCTCAAGGATCTCGATGTGCCCGCCCAGCGTCGCCGTATGCTGCGTCAGGTCCGAGTAGATGTCGAGCATGCCGCTGTAATAGTGGCCCATGACGCCGAGCCGGTTGTGGAACAGCACGTGCGCGACACGCGCGGCCTCGATCCACGCGTCCACCTCGTTCCAGCACACCGGGTCCTCGTCCAGCAGACCCGTGATCTGATGGAAATCGATGCGGGCGCGCCGGAACACGTTGGCGATCTCGGGCACCGGGCAGGCGCCACAATGAGCCAGCCACTCCCCGGTCATCTCCGTCAGATCGCCCATTCTGTTGAAGAACTCGTAGTCAATCGCCGGCGCCGGCTGCAGATTGAGGACCACGACCGGCACGCGGGCGCGCTGGACTACAGGAAGCACCGTCGCCGACAGCGCATAGGTCGTGACGTGGAGGAAGATCAGATCCACATCCTCTTGGCGGAACCGATGACCAGCCTCGAGGGCCTTGGGCGGGCTATCGATGAGACCAAGATTCACGACGGCGACGCCGGGCCGGGCGAGACGATTGGCAACTCGCTGCACGTATCCCTGCAGCCGCTCCTTCAGGCCCGCGAATTGTGGCCAGTACGTGTCGAGGCCGATCCCGAACAGGCCGATCCGTACATCTCGCATCAGAAAATGATCCCGTCGTCAGACCGCGCCCTGTCTGCCGGGACCACGCGTGGCTTCAAACGGCCGTGCGGGACGGCGAGTCCGCTTTCACAGGATGAAAGTGCTCCGCTGCTCGAAAGGAATGTCAATTCGGCGCCCAGAAGCATGGCTCAACTCGATTGCGACGGGATTGCGCTCGACGAGATGCGACGGGCGGGACGCGGCTGATTGGATCGCATCTAATCCGAATGTCGCACGAGACCCGATCGGGATGACGCGGCCATGCTAGCACGATGAAGGGAGCCCAAGATGGATCCTCTCCAGCTCACGCAGATCCCGGTGACCAGAACCGGGATGCTCATCCGGCGGCCCGCAGCCGACGTGTTCGAGGCCTTCGTCAATCCCGACATCACAACGAAATTCTGGTTCACCAGGAGCAGCGGAAGACTCGAGGTCGGGAAGCACGTTCAATGGGATTGGGAGATGTACGGCATCTCGATCCAGGTGACTGCGAAAATGATTGAACCGGGCAGGCGCATTGTCCTCGAGTGGCCCGGGTACGGCGGTGCGCCGACCACAGTCGAATGGGCGTTCATGCCGCATGAGGGCGGCACCACGTTTGTCACTATTACGGAGGCAGGTTTCACGGGCGACGGAGATAACCTAGTGAAACAGGTGACCAGCTCGACTCAAGGGTTCAGTCTGGTGCTCGCGGGCCTCAAGGCACTGCTCGAGCACAACGTCAGACTAAATCTTGTGGCGGATCGTTATCCCAAAGGGTTCGAAGCTCACTGACGGGCCGTCCGCGAGAGGGATGGCACGACTCTACTTCCTCTCAACTGAGAACGCGAGCAGCACGTTGCCGCTCTGGCCACGCTACAGCCCGTGACCGGATGTCATCAGCACGATACCGTTCGCGATTGCCGGGCCGCCAACGTCGATCGATCCGCCGCGCGCGATGATGCCGTTCACGGTGCGAAATTCTTTCGCCGTGTCGAAGTCCGAGACGATCGGACCCTCCTTCGTCGAGTAGGCACGCAGATGGCCATCGACCGAGCCGGAAAACACAACGGCACCGGCGCCGTCCGTTTTGAAGATGCGGTGAAAGTAGTACGTGCTCATGCCGGCGCGCGTGGCCACTCCGCGAGATCGCGATGACCCACGTGACATCGAGATGCGCGCATCGTTTCGCTTCTACGGCGCCCCGAATGATTCTTTTCTCGCTGTTGCGTTCGCCGCTGCAAGGCTTGACACCGCGTCTGAGCGCAACGAATCGCGGTCCAGGAATCTAGATCTCTGAAAACGTTTCGCTGCTACGCTTCGGTCGCGTGAGGGTTGCGGCTCGCAAGTGCTCCAACGCGAGTGCAAGACGCAGCCTCGCGTACTGCAGGTCGGTCGAGAGCCGCGCCGCGACGGCGCTATCCGCTGCGTCGGCGACCTCTGCCTCGAGACGAGCGACGTTATTCAAAAGATGAACTTCTTCCGGCACGCAGTTCGCGTTTTAGAGGACGAAATAGCCCATTCGGAGGTGTTCGGGGATTGCGAAGTATGGTTCAAGGTCGAGCCGTGCGCCCGCGTTCGGCAGGTGATCGAATTCACCCGCATCAATCGCCTCGCGAATCTTCATCTCTGCGAGTTTTTCGAATCCCACGATTGGATTGTAATCCGCGCGCCACAGAAAATCTCGCGACGAGTCGATCTCTCCTGAGGCGCGCATCGAGCGTCCCGATGCTGGAGAATGGCGTGTGTTGTTGATCCGCCCCGCGCGAGCTGACGACCGAGACAGGATTTGGACCGTTCTGGAGCCTGTGCTCCGCGCGGGAGAGACCTACCCCCTGCCTCGAGACATCAGTCGGGACGAGGCACTCGCATATTGGCACGGCGAAGGCCACGAAGTATTCATCGCAGAAGATGAGGGACGTATTCTCGGCACCTACTTTCTTCGCGCGAACCAGGCTGGTGGCGGGAGCCATGTCGCCAACTGTGGATACATGGCGTCCCCTGTATCGCAGGGTAAAGGGGTCGGGCGCGCGATGCTCGAACATTCGATCGCTCGCGCGCGGGCACGATCGTTTCTCGCGATGCAGTTCAACTTCGTCGTAAGCACCAATGATCGCGCGATTAGGACCTGGCAGGCGTACGGCTTCGACGTTGTCGGAAGGCTGCCGTCCGCTTTCAAACACCCGACATTCGGATTCGTCGATGCCCTCGTCATGTACAAACCTCTCTAGTGCCGCAAACCGCGGGTGGCAAGCCGAGTGGCAAGAAACCACTGTCGCAGACGGCCAGATTAGCCGGCTCCATCGTTCCAGGCAGCGTGAAAGCGAGAATCTCTAGAAGTTCCCAACCTAGGGGATCCTCGCGACAGGACTCACGGCCTCTGGCCGTGGGTCGAATGGTCACCTGATCAATGTAAGTGGCTGATTTAAAAGATTTGGCGGGGCCGACGAGACTCGAACTCGCGACCTCCGGCGTGACAGGCCGGCGTTCTAACCAACTGAACTACGACCCCGCATGGTCGACGTCGCTGCAAGAATTCAACGGACTGAGGACGAAAACCGAACCAGCGTTTTCCTGCTTCACGTCTTGCTGTGTCCGTCTTTCTCCTGTGACACGTTGTGGTGGGCGGTACAGGATTCGAACCTGTGACAGCCGGCGTGTAAAGCCGGTGCTCTACCACTGAGCTAACCGCCCGACGCGGCTGCCAACAGCGGCCCGAAACCGGGAGTATATCACCGCAGCCGCAGGGCCAGCAACGCGAACGCCACGCAGAAGCCGATGAGCGCCCGATACTCGCGGTTCGTGGCAGCGCGGCGGAGACTGAACCGCCGCGCGTCGCCGCGCGCGAAGCCGTCCCGATACGCGGGATACGCGGCGCCGAACTTCTCCGTCAAGTGCTCCTCTTCCCTGCCGATCGCTGCCGCGAGCGTGACGGCCAGGTAGCCGAGCACGAGCGCCGCGACGATGACGCTGTGCGCCGCGATCGCCAGACCAACGCCCATGATCGTCGAGCCCAGATACAGCGGATGCCGGGTGAACCGATACGGGCCGGTCATCGTGACCTCGCGCCCCTTCTCCAGGTGGCCCGCGGCCCAAATCCGCAGCGCTTCGCCAATCGCCGCGACCACAAAGCCCGCGAGCAGCGACCCGCGTGTCGGTCGCGCGAGCCACCCCGCGATCGCGCCGCAGGCAAAGCCCAATGTGACGCGCCTGCGCGCAATCCATTGAACCGCGTCAGCCATGCGCTCTTCCGGCGAGCCGCTGTTGGACCGCCGCGCACACTTCCGCCACGGACACGTCTTCGAGGCACCAGCGCGGCGCGTGACACTTGCGATCGTAATGACAGACGCAGCGATCGAATCGCGACACGCTCACATCACCCTCTGACCATGGGCCGTTGCGGTCCGGATTCGTCGGTCCGAAGATGCTGACGGTAGGCGTCCCAACCGCCGTTGCAATGTGCAGCGGCCCCGTATCGCCCGACACGACGAGGGCGGCGGCGCGCGACAGCCCAACGAGATCCGGCACACGCGTCGCAGGCGCCGCAACGGCGGCATTGCCTGATGCTGCAATCACAGCGTCGGCGAGGAGCTCTTCACCTGGACCCCACAAGACGACAGGCACAAGCCCTGACGCTTCGCGCAGAAATGTCGCGAGCTCGCCGAATCGATCCGCCGGCCACCGCTTGTTCGGCCATGCAGCGCCCGGGTTGATCAATGCGAAGGGCCGACTGTTGACGCGCGTTCGCAGTTCATCGAGCGCCGGCGAGACGATGTCCACGATCGGAAAAGTGATCTCCTCGTCCTCGATGCCGAGCACGCGCAGCAGGTGCAGGTTGTTGCGGATGACGTGCGCGCCTTCCGCGGGCGCCGATGCCGAGTAGAACGGACGCGCGGTCTTCTCGCGCAGGTGCCAGATCGAAAAGCCGACGACCCGTGCCGCCCCCGAGGCACGGGCCAGCACGGCCGACTTGAGCAACCCCTGGAAATCAATCGCGATGTCGTACGCGGTCGCGCGCAGCTGGCGCGTGACGGCGACCCACGCATCAACTGACGGACGCTCCAACGCAATCGTGCGATCGATCGCCGTGACCAAATCGACGATCGCGCGGTGCTTCGCCTCGACCAGCCAGTCGATGCGCGCGCCGGGATGCGCGCGGCGAATGGCGGCGACGGCCGGCATGGCATGGACAATGTCGCCCAACGCCCCCAGGCGAACGACCAGGATATTCATTTTTTGAGAGGCGGGGACCCCTGCACCCCGCCAGGCGGCCTTCGCTCCGCCGGCGCTTCGCCGCCGGCTCCGTTCCGGCCGCGTTTGAGAGGCGGGGACTCCTGCACCCCGCCAGGCGGCCTTCGCTCCGCCGGCGCTTCGCCGCCGGTTCCGTTCCGACCGCCCCCGCGGATGCGCGATAGCAGATCGCGGGTCGAGTGATCCTTCGGATCGCCAACAATCGCGATCCGGCCGCCGTAGCCGACGACGGTCTCGCGCTCCGGCACGGTGTCGATCGTATAGTCCGTTCCTTTGCAGTGCACGTCGGGCTTGAGCGCGAGCAGCAGAGGCGTGACGTTCATCTCGGGAAAAATCGTGACGTAGTCGACGCCGCGAACGGCCGCCACGATCTCCGCGCGATCCGCGCCGGGAAGGATCGGCTGACCTGGACCTTTGAGGCACGCGACTGATTCATCGTCGTTGATCGCCACTACCAGACGATCCGCCTCGCGCGAGGCAGCCTGCAGATAGCGGACGTGGCCGACGTGCAGCAGATCGAAGCAGCCATTCGCGAACGCGATGGTGCGGCCGGCGGCGCGATCCGCAGCGATCGCGTTCAGCAACGCTTCACGTGAGAGCACGCGGCCCACCGGCATTACTCTGCCGCGCCGGCGATCGCCCGGCGCAGCTCCGATGCGCTGACCGTCGCGGTCCCGCGCTTCATGACGACAAGGCCGCCTGCGACGTTTGCCAGGCGCGCCGCCTCGATGAACGTCGCTCCCGCCGCAAGCGCCAGCGTCATCGTCGCAATCACGGTGTCCCCCGCGCCAGTGACGTCGGCAATCTGATCGGAGCCGAAGACCGGAATGTGCGCGGTACGCGTGTCCGGTTCGAACAGCGCCATGCCGCGGCTGCCGCGCGTGATGAGCACCGCTGCCGCGCGCGTACGGCGGAGCAGGTCGCGGCCGGCGCGCTCGAGCGTGCGCGCGTTGTCGCCGATGCGAATCCCGAGCGCCTGCTCGACTTCCGACTCGTTCGGGGTGCACGCCGTCATACGGTGGTAGCGAAGCAGCTGATAACGCGAGTCGACGAGCACGATCGGCATCCGCATCATCCGCTGCGCTTCTGCGGCAAGGGCCGGCGTGACGAGCCCACTGCCATAGTCCGAGACCAGCAGCGCGTCACAGCCGCGGACGGCGGCGAGGACCCTCTTGGCAAAGGCGTCGCGCGCGCCGTCGTCGGCGGCCGCCGACGCCGCACGATCGATCCGCACGACCTGCTGCTTGGCGGAATGGATCCCACCCGCTAGAATGCGCGTTTTCGTTGGAGTGCGATAGCGCCCGGGACGCGCGATGCCAGCGACGTCCACTCGGCGCCGCTTCAGCGTGTCGAGCAGCCGCCGGCCGGTGTCGTCGCGGCCGGCCAATCCCACCGCACGGACGGCCCCGCCTAGCGCGGCGACGTTCGCCGCCGCATTTCCGGCTCCGCCCGGGACGATCTCGGTCGAGTCGTAATTCAGAATCAGCACCGGCGCTTCGCGCGACACGCGGGCGATCTGGCCGTAGATGAATTCGTCGGCAATGAGGTCGCCGGCCACCGCCACGCGGCGTCCCTTCAGCGCGTCGACGAGCGCCAGCAGGCGCGAGCGGTCGGCGGGTGACATCACGCGGCGCGCAGGATCCAGGAAGCCGCTTCGATCAGATTGTCGACGATGGCCACGGGGGCCAGACGCGCTTTCGGGGCGGCCTCCTCCGTACGGCCATAACCGGTGCGAACGAGAATGCCGCGTGCGCCGACCGCGTCTCCTGCCTGGAGATCGTGCCAGCGATCACCAATGACGAAGGATCGCGCGAGATCCAGCTTCAATTCGTCCGCCGCTCGCCGCAACATGCCTGGTTGTGGCTTTCGGCAGTCGCACGATTTTCGATACTGTTCGACACTGGCCTCCGGATGATGCGGGCAGTAGTAGAAACCATCCACGCGCGCTCCTCCTTGCTCGAGCCTCATCGTCACGTGCCGGTGCGCTTCGCCGACAAACGCTTCGCGGACGATGCCGCGTGCCACGCCCGCCTGATTCGTGATGATGACGACGGCGAGATCGGCGCGATTGAGGAGCCGCACCGCGTCGACGCTGTACGGATAAAACACGAGCCGCTCCAGGCGATCGAGGTAACCGGCTTCTTCGATCAAGGTGCCATCGCGGTCGAGGAATACTGCAGGACGCACACTCACCCAGTCACCAAATCAGCAAATCACAAATCACCAAATCGTCAGATGTCGCGCCACCGACTGCGCGACATCCTCGACCTGAATCCGTTTCATGCAGCGGTGATCGATCGGACACTCGTGCAGCATGCAGGGGCGACAGAACACCTGCCGCAGGATTATGTCGACCGGACCGTGCGAACTCGGAGAGGTCACCCGCTCGTTTGTCGGCCCGAAGATCGCTGTCAGCGGGGTGCCGAGCGCCGCGGCCACGTGCATCGCGCCGGAATCATTCGAAACAAATGCGGCGCATCGCGCGATCACGCCGGCAAGCGTGCGCAATGTTGTTCTGCCGATCAGGTTGACGAGACGCGTGCCGGCGGGCAGCGATGATTCTATCTCACGCCCGGTGACACGATCGTCGCCGGCGCCGACGAGCACCGGCACGACACCGTGTGCGGCCGCAAGCTGTGCGATCAGGCGCGCCACACGATCGGGCGGCCATCGCTTGGCATGACCGTAGGCGGCGCCAGGTGCGAATCCGACGAGCCGCTCTCCGCCCGTGACCTTCGCGTCACGGAGCAGGGCCTCCGCGGCTCTGGAGGTCTGCTCCGTGACGGCAAGGCGCGGAGGCCCGTCGACCACGTCAATACCGAACCCGCGCACCAGATTGCGGTAGTACTCGATTTGATGAATTTTCCGCCGCGGCCGCCGAACCGCGCGCGTCAACAGGGCGCTGCGACCCGAATCGGCATACCCCCATCGTTCTCCGATGCCCGCGCGGCGGGCGACCCAGGCACTTCCGAACGAATTCGGCAGCACCACGATCGCGTCGGCGCGCGCGGCGCGCAACTGGTGGACCTCGCGCTTCATGTCGAGCACGAGAATCTCGTCGGGCCTGGCGTCAGTCTGTTCTTCGAACAGCGGCGCGAGCGACGGGCGCGCCGCGACGATCAACGCGCCGTCGATGTGCCTGCGGATTGATGCCATCGCCGGCAGCGCCATGACGGCATCGCCAAGCCAGTTCGGCGCACGAATCACGAGACGCTGCGGGCCGCCCGTCACTCCCCCTCCTCGTCGCCGCTCGCGGCCGCGGGGAACATGCCTCGCACAGGTGTGGCCGGTTCAACGTCACGCCAGCGACGGTGCATCCATAACCAGAGCTCCGGATACCGGCGCACGTACATCTCGAGCACGTCGGTGCAGCGCTGGGTGAAATCGCGCACCGCGTCGGGATCATCTGCCTTCGGCGGATCGACGGCATGCTCGTACACCATCCGAAAGCGTCCGCCGGCGAGCGGCAGCGCGAACACCGGAATCACCGGCGCGCCGGTCCGTAACGCAATTGCGGCAAGCGCCGCGGTCGTCGCCGCCGGACGATTGAAGAAGTCCACGTAAACCGCGTCGGTGTGGATGTGCTGATCGATGAGCAGCGCGACCGCCTGATTGGCGGCGAGCGTGCGCAGCACGCGGCGCAAGGCGCCGCGCCGATAGATGACCGTGTTGCCGGTCTGCGCGCGCACACGTTCGAGCAAGTCGTGCAGCAGAGGGTTGTCCAGCGGCCGCGCCATCACGGCCATCGGATGGAGCGTCAGCGCGTGGACCAATGCGTTGATTTCCCAGTAGCCGAAATGACCGGTAAACAGCAGCGCGCCGCGCCCCTGCGCGTGCGCGGCGACCACACGCTCGTGGCCGTCGAATTCGACGCGCGCGAGCATCTGCTCGGGCGTCATCGTGCTGAATTTCAGCAGCACCATCAGCAGGCGGCCGAAGTGCCCAAACATCTCGCGCGCGATCGCTTCACGCTCGTCGAGCGGCCGCACCGGAAAGGCGGCCTGCAGATTTACGAGCGCCAGCCGCCGATGACTGCGATCGACGGCGTGAAACACGCGTCCGAGGAGCGTCCCTGCCGCGAGCACCGCACGCATCGGCAGCGGGCGCAGCGCCGCCCGCACCATCATGACCGCCGCGTACTCGAGCCGGTGCAGCAACGTCGGTGTGCGGCCGGTTTCCGCGCGGACGTCGTTCACTGGACCGCCTCGCGCGCATTGAAGAGCGACGCCGTCAGCCATCGATTGAATGCATCCGCCGGCTCGATGCGCACGGACAGGGGCACCCATGCGAGCGATAGCGGAAACGGACGAAACCGGAGCAGCCGCACGAGATCCTTCTCCGTCGTGACGATGAGATCCGCTCCCTGCTCGCGCGCGACACGACAGATCCGCGCAACGTCGCCGGCCGAGTACGGATGGTGATCGCGGAACGCCAGCTCACGGGCGATCGGCCAACCAGCGGCGCGGAGGTCGGAGAAGAAGCGCTGCGGCCGCGCAATGCCCGCCACCGCGACCACCGATCCTCCTGACGGTTGCGCCGGTGCACCATACGGTTCAACCAGTCGCGCCTGCTCGAGCACGCGACGGGCGCGCCAGATCGATCGACCGGGGGCCAGTCCTTGCACCGTCGTCTCGTCCAGCGCGATCACCGCGCTTGCAGCGCCGAGCGCATCGAGCGGCTCGCGCAGCCGGCCGAATGGCAGCGTGCGCGCATGATCCAGATCTTCGCGCCCGATCACCACGATGTCGATCGATCGATGCAGCGCGAAATGTTGAAACCCGTCGTCGAGAACGTGCACCGTGCACCCGAAATGGTGTTCGGCGACACGGCCCGCAAGATAGCGATCCGCGCAGGTCAATACCGCGACACCGTCGAGGCGGCGCGCCAGCATCAACGGCTCATCCCCCGCGCGATCGATGTCGGCGCGAATGCCTGCCGCGTCCCGCACGACGACCACGCCGTCTTGTGCGCGACGCCGGGCGTAGCCTCGGCTCAGGATGGCGGGACGCTCGCCCGCAGCTGCGAGATGCGCAGCAATCGAGCCGGCGAGCGGCGTCTTCGCGCGTCCGCCCACCGCGAGGTTGCCGACGCTGATCACGGGACGTGAAAGGCGCCGCCGCCGCTCTGGATGCGTCGCGTAGTACCGGCGGCGATAGCGAGCGAGGGCCGCGTAGAGGCTCGAGAGCGGATCCACTTCGATTAGCAGGTTGTTGAAAAAGCCGGTGTCAATGCCAGATGCCTGATGCTAAATGCCCAAGTAGCAAGGAACTCTGGCATTCGGCATTGGGCATTCAGCATTGACAGCCAGACTGTGCTTTTCAGCAGCCTGTCAGTGGACGATCCGGAACGGCCTGACGTTGCCGGGGTTCTGAGGCGGCATGAGCTGGCCGACGGCCGTCATCGTCTTATTGCGCGCACCACGGTTCGCTTCCACGAGCGCGCGGGCGGCGGCGCCAAGGCTCGCGCGCCGAACCGGATCGTTCAACAGGCCCAGCAGGGCGTGCTCCAGCTCACGCGGCGTGCGCACCTGAATCGCCGCGTCGCGTTCGAGGAACGCGCGCGCGATCTCGGAAAAATTCTGCATATACGGCCCGAACACGATCGCCTTGCCGAACACCGCGGGCTCGAGGATATTGTGTCCCCCCTGATCCACGAGGCTGCCGCCGACGAACACCGCGGTCGCGATCTGATACAACTGCGCGAGCTCGCCAACCGTGTCGAGCACGATGATGTCGTGGCGCGGTTCGGCATCCACGCGAAGCTCGGTGCGGCGCGCGACGGTCCAGCCACCACGGCGCGCGAGCTGCTCCACCTCGTCGAATCGCTCGGGCTTGCGCGGCGCGATGACGAGTAGTGTCTGCGGCAAGCGCGCGCGAATGCGCTGGAACGCCTCGAAGATCGGTTCTTCCTCGCCCTTCAGCGTGCTCGCTGCGATGATCACGGGACGGTCGCTGCCGGTTCGAAAATAGCGCAGGATGCGATTGCGCCCGCGATCCTGCGCGGAGCCAGGAATCTCGAGCGAATCGAACTTCAGGCTGCCGGTCACCACGACCCTCTCCGGATCGGCGCCGATGTCCACGATACGGCGCGCGGATTCCTCTCCCTGCATGCAGAACCGATCGACGTGGGCCAGGACGCGACGGACGAACGGACGCGCCAGGCGGTAGCGCGGGTACGAGCGCGCCGAGATGCGTCCGTTGACGAGCACCGTCCTTACACCGGCGCGGCGGCACGCGCGCAGCAGGTTCGGCCAGATCTCTGTCTCCATCATGATGAACAGCCGCGGCTTCACGAGGTGCAGCGTCCGGTTCACGATAAAGCCGAGGTCGAATGGAAAGTAGAAGACCTCGTCGACGTACTGAAGATTGTTCTTCGCAACCTGCTGCCCCGTCATCGTCGTCGTCGAGAGGAACAGGCGGAGGCGCGGGTAGCGCTCGCGCAGCTGCGGCAGCAGCGCGCGCGCCGTCAGGACTTCGCCGACCGACACGGCGTGAATCCAGATCGATTCGTCGCCGTCGAGGTTGAACGAGATCGGCAGGTACCCGAGTCGCTGGCGCAGGCTGCCGATGTACTTGCGGTATCGGATCGCCTGCCACGCCAGGTACGGCGACATGACGACGAAGAACGTCACGATGAGGACGCTATAGGCGGCGTACATGGCTGCGCCAGACCACTGAAGGATTGTTTGCCCAGACCACTGATCGATTGCTCCGTGGGATCCGTGCGATCCGTGGCTACTGTAGCGAGGGTTTGACCCCCGCGCAAGCCGTTCACTAGAATCAATCGTTTGGGTCTGTCGGAGGATTAGATGGCAATCAAAGTTGGTATCAATGGATTCGGCCGCATCGGCCGCAACATCATGCGTGCGGCGCTGGGCTCGAACGACATCGATTTCGTCGCGGTCAACGACCTGACGAACGCGGGCACGCTCGCTCACCTGCTCAAGTACGACTCGATTCTCGGCAACCTGAACGCGAACATCAGCGCCAGCGGCGATAAGATCAAGGTCGATCGCGACGAGTTCCAGGTGCTCTCCGTAAAGGACCCGGCACAGCTGCCGTGGAAGGACCTGGGCGTTGAGATCGTGTTCGAATCGACGGGCCTGTTCACCGATCGCGACGCCGCCGCGAAGCACCTCGCCGCGGGCGCGAAGAAGGTGATCATCACAGCGCCCGCGAAGAAACCCGACATCACAATGGTGCTCGGCGTCAATAGCGACAAGTACGATCCGAAGAGCCATCACATCATTTCGAACGCGTCCTGCACGACCAACTGTCTCGCCCCCATCGCGAAGGTGCTCCACGAAACGTTCGGCATCCGCAAAGGGTGGATGACGACGGTGCACTCGTATACCAACGACCAGCAACTCCTCGACCTGCCGCACAAGGACCTGCGGCGCGCACGCGCCGCCGCGCTGTCGATCATCCCGACCACGACGGGAGCGGCGCTCGCGGTCGGCGAAGTGCTGCCGGAGTTGAAGGGCAAGCTGGACGGCATCGCGATGCGAGTGCCGACGCCGAACGTTTCGGTCGTGGATCTCGCGGCGCTCCTCGAGAAGAAAACGACAGACGCGGAAGTGAACGCGGCGTTCAAGGCCGCGGCTGACGGCAAGCTGAAGGGCATCCTCGAGTACGTAGAGGCGCCGCTCGTGTCGGTTGATTTCCGCGGCAACGCGCACTCGTCGGAGCTCGACGCCTCGTACACGAAGGTAATGGACGGCGACTTCGTGAAAGTGCTCGCCTGGTACGACAACGAGTGGGGCTACTCCAACCGCTGCGTCGATCTCGTGCGCCACATCGTCAAGAAGGGTCTGTAATGGTGTGTCTGCCCGAGATCACCGGCCACTCCGTTGTCCTGGCCGTGAAGCTTCGGGCCTTTCGGGGCCGGGTGGTACCGAATCAGCGCATACGGGCTGCTAAATGACAAAGCGGAGCGTCAAGGATCTCGATGTGAAGGGACGGCGCGTGCTGATACGCGTCGACTTCAACGTCCCGATCAAGAACGGAACGATCACGGACGACACGCGCATCCGCGCATCGCTGCCGACGATCAATTACGTCATCGACCAGAACGCCAGCGCCGTTGTTCTCTGTTCCCATCTGGGCCGGCCGAAAGGCAAACCGAACCCGGAGTACTCGCTGAAGCCCGTGGCCGCGGCGCTGTCGAAGCTGCTGAAGCGGCCGGTTGCGTTTGCGGAAGACTGTGTCGGCGATCCGGCACGACGTGCGATCGAGCAGGCAGGGACGAACGGCGTCGTGCTGCTCGAGAACCTGCGGTTCCATGCGGAAGAAGAGAAAAATGATCCTGAGTTTGCGAAACAGCTTGCCGCGCTCGCGGACGTCTACGTCAACGACGCGTTCGGATCAGCCCACCGCGCGCACGCATCGACGGAAGGCATCGTCCGCCACGTCAAGGAGGCGGCCGCGGGATTTCTGATGGCCGCGGAGCTGGAGCATCTGGGACGCGTCCTGGAGCGGCCCGATCGCCCGTTCGTCGCCATCCTCGGCGGCGCGAAGGTCTCGGACAAGCTGGAGGTGATCGAAAACCTTATCCCGCGCGTCGACGCGCTCCTGATCGGCGGGGCCATGGCGTACACCTTTTTCAAGGCGCGCAACGTTCCCGTCGGCACATCGCTCGTCGAGCAGGATCTCGTTGGAGCCGCGCGCGAGATCGAGAGCCGGGCGAAAGCACGCAACCTCCGGCTGGAGCTGCCCGTCGATCACGTCGTTGCGCCGAAGCTCGAGGCGGGGGCGCCGTCCGAAACACTTGACGTCGGCGACACGAAGATTGGCGAACGCATGGGGCTGGATATCGGGCCAAAGACGATCGCGATATATCGCGACGTCATCGCACCCGCGAAGACCGTCATCTGGAACGGCCCGATGGGCGTGTTCGAGATCGATCAGTTTGCGAAGGGTACCGTTGAGGTTGCGAAGGCGGTCGCCTCGGTGAACGGCACGACGGTGATTGGCGGCGGCGATTCCATCGCGGCCGTCGCAAAGGCGGGCGTGAGCGACAAGATCACGCACGTCTCGACGGGCGGCGGCGCGTCACTCGAATTTCTGGGCGGCCGGGAACTTCCGGGTGTCGCGGCGCTCCCTAACGCGTGACGACTTGAGGCTCATGGCTCATGGCTCATGGCTTATGCTGTCTCAGGGTTGAGGCTTTTAGTCGTGAGCCGTGAACCAACAAGGATCCCCATGCGCACACCATTCATCGCGGCAAATTGGAAGATGTACAAAACCGTCCACGAGGCGGTCGCATTCGTCAAAGAAATCCGCCCGATGGTGAAGGACGTGCACGACGTCGAGATCGTCATCGCGCCGCCGTTGACGTCGGTGCGTCCAGTCGTCGAGGCGGCGCACGCGTCGAACATCGGCGTGGCCGCGCAGAACATGTATTGGGAGCGCGAAGGGGCGTTCACCGGCGAGGTGAGCGCGCCGATGATCAAGGAGACGGGCGCCGAGTACGTCATCATCGGGCACTCGGAGCGTCGAGGGCTCTTCGGTGAAACTGATCACACCGTCAATCGCAAGTTGACGGCGGCTTTGGCCGCGCAGCTCACCCCGATCGTGTGCATCGGCGAGACGCTGGACGAGCGCGAGCGCGAGGAAACGCTGACGATCCTCGACCGACAAATCAAGGAAGGGCTCGACGGGTTGACCGCGGATCACATCGCGGGCCTCGTCGTCGCCTATGAACCGGTCTGGGCGATCGGCACCGGTCGCAACGCGACGCCGCAGCAGGCGGGCGAGGCACACGCGCACATCCGCGGCCGGCTGCGGCAGTGGTTCGGTGGTCTCGCGGCCGATCAGTGCCACGTGATCTACGGGGGCAGCGTGAAGGCAGACAACATCCGGGATCTGGCATCGATCCCGGACGTGGACGGCGCGCTGGTCGGCGGCGCCAGCCTCGACGTGCGGGGGTTCTTCGAAATCATCACGCGCAGTCGCCCGGCGGCGGCGGTGTAGTAGTCGGGCTTCAGACGTCAAGGCGCCTGCTGGCTTCCGGCTGTGGTTCGTGCCTCGTGCATGACTACTCGCCCAAGGGCCACGTGATATAATCTGTCTCTTATGCTGTATTACCTGCTCGTCGTCCTGTATGTGCTCGTGTGTTTGCTGCTGCTTCTCGTCGTGCTGCTGCAGCAGGGCAAGGGAGGCGACATGGCGAGTGCCTTCGGCGGCGGCGGCAGCAGCCAGACCGCGTTCGGCGCCCGCGCCGGCGCAACGGTGCTGACGCGCGCGACGACGATTCTGGGCGCACTCTTCATGATCGGTGCGATCGTGATTGGCATTTACGGCCAGCGCGGCCCGGGTTCAGTGTTGAGCGGCGTCCGCGGCCCTTCACAGCCAGCGTCGACGCAGCCCGCCACGCCAGCGCAGCCCAAGAAGTAGCTTGGTCCTGAGACCAGACGGTTCAGATGTGTAGGCCGGGTCTTCAGACCTGGCGATCCTCCCTCCTGAGCGGAAGTGGCGAAACTGGCAGACGCACCAGCTTGAGGGGCTGGCGGTAGCAATACCGTGGGGGTTCGAATCCCCCCTTCCGCACCAAACTCGCTCATAATTCACGCGAAGGCTGTCGCGCCGGAGCGGCGTGAGCCGCGGAGGCGGACTTCACCCGAAGCGGGCTACTCCGACGCTTTCGCGGCCTCGCCTTGTGGCAGGCCGAGTCTCCACCGTGATAGATCGAACACTCTGAACGAGCGCCAGTCGAAGGGCCTCACGCCGACACCTGTCGCAACTTTCCGCTGTGCGATCCGCGGCCTGGCGTCTGCCCAGTCCGTGGGCTTGGGCGATCACTCACCACATGTGTGGGTGGGACCGCTCATCGCTGTTTCACCGCTCACCATCCAATACGTGTCGCCACCATGGTCTCCGTCCGGAAAACTTTCTCCTGATTGACCTGGACATTGGCCTTACAGCCCAGCCAGACCTCAGCAGGTACACCTCATGCATATGCACCTCGCATAGTGGCGATCCGCGATGCGACTGCGAGCGTTTGCGGGCACCCGAGGGAGCGTTATTGACGAACTGATGCCCTGGGAGAAGAAAGCGATGCGCATTCGACCTGCGACGGAACCGTATCGTCGGCGTTCGTTCAACCGATTTCTCAAGGCCGCCACGGCGGCCGTCGGGCTCGCGATTGCCGCGGGACCCCTGTCCGGCTCAACGGTCAGCGCCGTTCAAAGCACGTGCGGCATCGACCTGAAGCTTCTTGTCATGTCTGCAGACGCCAAAGAAGCTGACCTTCCCGCCATCCAGCGCACCCTCGACTATCTCGGCACTCCTTACGACCTCGTTGTTGCCGCGCAGGAGCCGGCGATGACGCCGGGACGGCTGTCGAACGGCTGCCATGGTTTCTATCGAGGCATCATCTTTACGACGGGCGACCTGGTTTATCAGGTTGCGGACGGCACGTATCAGACGGCGTTCGAGCCGGGTGAGCAGGCGGCTCTTGATGCCTATGCCGCCCAATTCGGCACACGGGAGCTTATCTGGTACAGCGGCTGGACCTCGCCAGCCATGGGTTTCAACTGGCCGTCTGGCGCCCTTGATACGACGCTGGCGCCGCTACAGGCTCGCTTTACGCGCGATGGTGCGGCGGTATTCGCGCGCGTGAATACCTCGAATCCGATCACGATCGCCAATGCATACACGTATCTGACGACCGCGTTCGATCTCGCGACGGTTCCGCTCCTGATGGACGGCGATGGACACGTGCTTGCCGCTACGCGGACATTCCCGGACGGCCGTGAGCTTCTCGCGCTGACCTTCGACAGCAATCCCTACCTGAGGCACAACCTGGTGCTCGGCTACGACCTCGTGAACTGGGTAATGAAGGGCCTGTTCCTTGGCGAGCGTCACGCGTACATGAGTCCGCAGGTCGACGATTTGTTCCTGGCCAATCAGATGTGGTCGGCTGATACGCCGTGTGAAACGCCAGTCGATCGGACGTCCAGCGACTACCGCATGCGGGCAAGGGACTATGCCGCACTGATCGCATGGCAGACGCAGCTTCAGAGGCAACCCCAGACCTCGGGCGTGAAGATCACCTGGGCGTTCAACGGATGGGGTGCCAGCGGCGTGTACGCCGCGGACGATCTAACGACGATCGTGACGAGGAATGCATCGTTGTTTTACTTCGTGAGCCACACGTGGGACCACGAATCGTGGGAAACGATGTCGTCTTCGGACGTCGCGGAGGAGCTGCGGCTCAACAGCTGGATGGGCAAAAAACTCAAGCTCGGAGCGGATCCCACGACGCTGGTGACACCGGACGTCTCGGGTCTCAAGAATCCGGACGGGATGCGCACCGCTTACGCCCTCGGCGTCCGTTACGTCGTCACTGACACATCGCAACCCGGGTACAGCAATCCCACGCCGAACACGGGACTCTGGAATCCCCTTGCAGCCGGGTTGTTCATGATTCCCCGATATCCGACGAACATGTATTTCAACGTGAGCACGCCGGCGGAGTGGGTTGCGGAATACAACTGCGTGTACCGCAGCTACTGGGGACGTGACTTCACGTATCAGGACGTCCTGGACAACATCAGCGATACATGGCTGTCGTACCTGTTGAACGGCGACCTCAACCCGCTCATGTTCCATCAGCCGAACACGCGCTCGTATGACGGCACGCACTCGCTGCTGGGCGATCTGATCAACTTGACGGCCGCGAAATACCGCCGCCTCGTGAGATTCCCGATTCTGAGCCCCACGATGAGAACCGTCGGTGATCGCATGATCGCGCGCGAGCGGTACAACGCGGCGGGCGTCACTGCGACACTGGTGCCTGACATCGGCCTCGTGTTATCGGCCCACAGGGATGCAGTCGCCCCCATCACGGGGCTGAAGATTCACGGCGCGGAATCGTACGCGGGGCAGTCCATCGCATACGTCACGCTCGCTGCGGGACAGACGAAGACCGTCGCCTGGCCCTGAGACGATTGGGTCATGGACATGGTTATTTCGACAGCGCCCGAAGCGCTCGAGCGTGTGATTGAGCGCGTTGCGGCGGTGTGCCCGCACCCGGCGGATGCACTCGAGGCGGCCGCCGTGCTGGAGTCGCTTGGCTATACGGACGCGGTCGTCCGTGAATTGACCGGGCAACCGGACAGTCGCTCGCTGGGACGCATGCTGCACACCGTCATGAAAGCAGGCCACGGTGCCGAGCCGGGTCCGCGCCTCGTGCCGACCAGGCAGGGCGTCCGCGACGAGCTCCGAGTGCTTCTGCAGACGTTTTCCCTCAGTTCTATTTACGCACTGCCGTGGGTCGTCACGTTCGCGCTCGAACGCCGGCATCCCGACGTGCTGCAGCTGCCTCCCGAGGCGGCCGCGCCGTTCACGCTTGCGCTCATGCTGAGCCTGATCGTCTCGGGCGGCTTCGTGCAGTGCATTGCGCGCAAAGGGAGCTTCTACATTGGCCTCGGGCAGCACGCGCTCGGTGCCGCGGTGACCGAGCGCATCTGGCAGTGCGGTGTCGCCACCATTGCGGCGACGGCATTAATGGCGACCAGCGCGGCGTGGTACCTGGATTTGTTCGAGCTCAGGTACGCAGCGCTCGGCGCAGGCGTCTACATCATGCTCGGGACGTTCTGGCTCACGTGTGGTGTGCTGTGGCTCGAGCGGCGTTACTGGCAGGTGCCGGCAGCGTTCGGCGGCGCTGGCGCCGCGTTCGCGCTGTGTCGCGCGGTGCATGTGTCGCCTCTCGTCTCGCAGATTCTGGCGGTCTCGGTTGCGCTCGGCATCGCGCTGGGGTTGGTGGCGTTCGCGTTCAGCCGACATGGCGCCACGGCGGTCGGTGAACTCGCGTCACCGCGCCATGCGGTCCTGGTTCGCGCGCTCGCGCCGTACTTCTGCTATGGCTCCGGTTACTTCGCGTTCGTCTTTGCCGATCGCATTGCGGCAGGCACCTCGGTGCCTGCTGCGGCGGGCATTGAGTTCGCGATCGACGCACGATATCAGGCGGGTATGGACGCTGCACTGCTGTGTTTCCTCCTCTCGATGGCGGCGGTGGAATTCATCAACTATCGCTTCGTGCACTTCTGGCAGCAGGAGGCGTCGCGGTGGACACCCTCGGCCGGTGTGGAGTATCAGGCCCGCATTCAACGCCGATGTGTCCGCTCGCGCGCGCTCGTTGCGGTCGCGTTCGTTGCGATCGCGCTGCTGGTGCTACCAGTCGGGCGTCCGACGCTGACGGATCCGATCGCCTCACGCGTGATGGTGCTTGGCCTCTGCGGATACCTGCTCCTAGAACTTGGCCTATTCAACGCGCTCGTGTTGTTCAGCGTGAACGCGCCGGTGCCCGTCCTGCGCGCACTCGTTGCCGGCGTAATGGTGAACGCCCTCGGCGGCTATGTGTCGAGCAACGTGTTCGGCAGTACCTACGCAGCGGCCGCGATGTGTGCCGGTGCCGCCGTCTTCCTGTGGCGGTCGCACGTGGCGGTTGCTGTCGCGTTGGAGCGCCCCGGTTACGGCTGCTATGTGGCATGACGCCATGGTCAACGACCTGTTGAGGACCGCGTGGCTGCTGATCGTTGCTACCGTGCTCCTGCGCGCGTTCAGCGCAGATCGGCGCGGCGTCTTCGGCGATCCGATCGCGCGTCTTGCGCTGATCGCGCGCGCGACTCTCGTGACCGTTATCGCCGTCAACATCCTCGCGCGTCTCCACATTCTCAATGCGGCGACGCTGCTGGCCGCCATCCTCGCGTGGTCGGCGACGAGGTGGCTGATCCGCTACAACTGGGCAGCCGGGCATGCGGTGCGGATGGTCATGCGAGAGTGGACCATTGGGATGGTCCGTCGCCTCGAGCAGCACGGTTCGATCGATCTCCGGCGTCAGTGGCCGAACATTGCGCGTCGCACGGTTCTCGGGCGCGTGACGAGCATGCGACGGCAGCTCGATCGGCTGCCGCATCGGAGCGCCATGCTCGCCGCGACCACGGCTGCTGGTCTTGCGGTTGCTGGATATCTGCGAGTGCAACCCGTCCTCGGCGATCTGCGACTTGGCGACCCTGACGCGTATGCCATTCTGCTCAGCGCGCGGCGCGCGCTGTTCGATGCGCCAGAAGGATTCGTTCCCGTCACCAGCGCCGTGGCGGCCGCGCTCAGCTGCGCGTCTTCCTTGAATCCGCTTCACGTGGTTCGGCTGACAGGGCCCATCATCGGACTGTCTCTTGTGATCGCGTGCGCAGGGCTCGTGCGTTGCGCCACGAGAGAGCCGACGGCCGGCGTCATGACCCTCTGGGTGCTGGGCGGCTACCCGTTCGGCATCGCGAAATATACCGACGGCGGCGGCGAGTTCGCGCGCGTTCTGCGCCAAGCGCTGACGCGCCAATGGTGTCCCGGAGATCTCGAGGTAGCCGTACTGTTTCTCGTGCTGGGAGCTATTGCGATCGCCATGCGGCGTCCCGCCTCGTCCACGACTGCTGCCGCATGCGTGGCAGCTGCAGCGCTCGCACAGCCTCTGATCCTCCTTCTGCTCGTGCCTGTCGTTCTCCTGCACGCAGTAATGCCGTACCGTGCCGCATTCCTTGCGAGCATGGCGGTGTGTTCGTGCATTGCAGCGGCAGCAGTGGCTGGGGCGGGAGATGCGGCACGCACCATTGCATTGACGCTGCCGATCACAATCGCGTTGACCGCAGGCGCGCTCTACGCATTGGCGACGGCGCTGGTTCGCCAGTTCGCAGGAGCGCAGGTAGAGTACGCGCTCGCGTCGACCGTGGCGTGCGCGCTCGTGGTGCTGGTTCCGCGCACGAACGGCGCGCTCTACCTCGAACACCCGGTCACGCCGCAGAAGACCCTCGAGATTGTATCCAATTTGCCGCGCGGCAAGTGGCTCATCGTGGCGCCGGTGGAGCAGCTCGCGGAGGCGTTCGGCCGCGGATGGTACGAAGAGCCATCGGCCTTCGTCGATCGATACGCGCAGCGCGTCGCCGATCCCGACTTCAGCTTCGACTTCGCCGTCGACGACCTGTTGGTGTTCGTCGAGAAACGTCCGTTCAAGACATTCGCAGCAGAACCGCCGGAGGTGCCGTTCTCGAGACTGGCCGACCCGAGCTATCGTCACTATCGCTCGCTTGCAGGGCGCGCGAGCCTCCAGGCACGCCTGTTCGCGTTGTGCGAAGCGTACGGACGCTCGCATCACGGTGCGTCCGTCTACTACGACGATGAGCAGCTCACCATCTTCCGGTTCCGCGTCCGTGGCTGACCCCCGGACATCGTGCGTCGGATACGGCGCGGCGCTGATCGTCGCAAGCCTCGTGCTCTCCGATCTGCTGCAGGCTGCGGCGTCGCGTGTCGTCGAGCCGAGGAGGCTCGCGATTTACTACGGCATTCCGAGCCTGGTGAACGGCGCGGCCGGCGACCTCGCCCGCGCGGCCGCCGTCTTCGCGGACTATGAATTCATCGTGTTGGGAGACGGACTCGAGTTCGATGATGTCGTGGCCTCGCGCCGTCCAGCCGGTGTGGGCGCCGTCGAGTATCGCAGAACGGCCGCGCTAATTGCGAAGCTGGCGGCGACGCGCCGCAAACCCATCGTGTTCGGCTATATCGATCTCGGCCGGACCGAGCAGCTGACGCTGGACGAAATCCGCACGCGCATCGATCGGTGGAAGGCAATTGGAGCGGGTGGCATTCTCTTCGATGAAGCCGGCACCGACTTTGGCGTTACTCGCGATCGCCAGAACGCGGCCGTTGATGCGGTGCACCGCGCGGGACTTCGGGTACTGCTGAACGCGTTCAATCCCGACGACGCGTTCTCGGTGACGGCTGAGGGCGTCGCGCCGCGACTGAAGGCAGGCGACGCGTACCTGCTCGAGTCCTTCATGATTCGCCAGGGCGTAGCCGAGGACCCTCATGCGTGGTGCGATCGCGTCGAGCGCGCGATGAGGGGAGCCGCCGCCACGGGCGCGTCCGTGTTCGCGACGGCAACCGCCGGGTCGTTCGACTTCGATCGGTCGCTGTTGAATTACGCGTGGTGGGCAGCCGTCATGGCGGGCGTGGATGCCTTTGGATGGGGTGAGCCGTCGTTCAGTGCGACTGATAGCCAACTGCCGTGGCGCGGACGTCCGTCGATGCCCGCGGCCGTGTCGCGCTCGTCGTTCACCGGTCCGATCGCCTCGTCACACAACGGGTTCCAGCGACCGACATCCGCCGGCGTCATCCACATCGATACCGTCCGCCGCCGCGGGCGCTTCACCCGCTAAACGCGCGTAGCTTTCGCGATAGCCGTCAAGCATCGTCTGCAGCGTGAACTGTTGAAGCGCACGTGCGCGTGCTGCTGTGCCCAGGCGCTGCCGTTCGGCCGGACTGTTCAACAGCTCGAGAATCGCATCAGCCATCTCCTGAGGACGCGCAGGCCGGACGAGTACGCCGCATCCTCTGAGCGCCTCGGCCACGCCGCCGACATCGGTGGCCACGATCGCCGCTCCGCACAGCATGGCTTCAATCATCGCGTACGGAAACGCCTCGGAGATGCTCGGCAAGACGACAACGTCCGCTTGCTGATAGGCGATCCAAGGCGTATGCGTGGGACCGCGAAAATGAACGACGTCGTCGAGCTGTCGTTCGCGTGCCCGTGCCAGGCACTCCGCGTAGTACTTCTCATCGCTGGCCGAGCCGTACACCTCGAACTGCACGTCACGACGTTCACGCGCGACCGCCGCCGCCGCCTCGATCAAGTCGAGCTGCCCTTTCAGTGGATAAATCAGTCCGACGCTGACGACGCGCGGAGGTCCGGGCAGCCGCGCTTCTGGCGGCGCGAATCGCGCTGGATCGACGCCGTTGTGAACGACCCGGATGCGTGCGGCGGGTACACCAAGCCATCCCTCCCAGCGCGTGTTGTAATCGCACACTGGAGACACCTGGTCGGCCGCCGCGTAATTGAGCCGCACGACCGATTCCATCAGCCGATAGAGCAGCGTGCGAACAAACGTCGATGGGACTTGCCGGCGCAGATTGAGATACTGCTCCCGCAGATAGACGCCGTGCTCCGTCAGCAGATAGGGCGTGCCGCGCGAGAGCCGCCCGATCACGCATGGCAGCCCGCAGAAGCCCGCGGCAGTCGAGTGCAGGACGTCGGCATCGGGTACCGGGACGTTGAGCACCAGGAGAAAACGGTAGAAGAGGCGCAGCGCTTCGGCCAGCTCCGCGTACGTTGGTTCGACGACGTCGAGCGCGCCGCGGGCGCGAAGCGACGCCACGACCGTCTGGAAACACTTCCACGCGTCCGGCGTTCGCAGCGCGTAGTGGTAATCGTAGCGCACGAAATATTCGTGCAGATGGAGCGTCGCGGCTGCGAGCGCATCGGTGTCCGCGCCACCCTGTAGCGCAAGCTCGAAGAAGGAGCCGAGGGCCGGAATGAATTCGCTGCCGATCACCATCGACGTGGTCGACCAGCGGCGTCGCAGGAGCTCGGAAAACGGGACGTCCCAGGAATACTCCGCGGGCTCTTCGATGCCCCAGAGCGGCACCGTCACCAATCGGCGTAGGTTCGCGGGCAGCTGATAGCGCTTTTGCACGTACGGGTGCATAGCGACCGCCAGCAGCGTGTAATCGATCTCAGGCAGATGAGAGATCAGTGCGTCGCACCACGTGGAGACGCCGCCGCCGTGGAAGGGATACGTTCCCTCGGTCGTCATGAGCACGCGGAGCGGCCGCGCCCTCATGGCAGCATGAATCGAACTTCCGCGAGTTGGCCCGCGAGTACGCGTCCGGTGCGGTTCTCGAAGCGCACCGTCACCACGTAATTGCCGTTCCGGTTGGGAATCGGATTGACCGTCGCAATCGTTCCGCTCGCGTCCACAGGCGGAAAGCCCGGCAGCCGTACCCGCGCTGAGGCACCAGGCCGCAGGACATTGACCAACGATGTTGCGACCTGCATTTCGGCGATCAGCCGGTCGAGAACTGCCAGTCGCGCGAGTGGCGCGCCCGCGTACACCTGATCGCCCGCATGCGTCGGCAATTCGATGACAACGCCCGGAGCCGACGCGGTGATGGTGCAGGCGCGAATGTGTTCGTCGGCTATCTTCAGCCGGTAGTCAGCCTGTTCGCGTAGGACCCGCGCGGTCCGCAGCTCGCCGCGCAGGTCGAGCCGCCGTTGCTCCCGGTCGGCGCGTGCGACTCGAAGCTGCACGTCGGAGTGCTCCGACTGCGCGGTCCGCACCAATGTACCGGCCGCCGCGGCCTGGCGCGCGTTGACGAGATCGTCCTGCGCGACGCGAGCCGCAATCTGCGCGTCTTCGACCTCCTGCCGCGCGATCAATCCCTGGTCGAACAGCCTCTGCAATCGATCGGCATGGAGCTTTGCCTGATCGTAAGCCGCCTGCGCCCGTTCGGGCGAATCGCGCCATTGCCGCGTTGGAACCTGTGTGACCTCGCGCTCAGCCGTGGACAGGCGGGCGGATGCGAGCACCAGCTCCTCCACGGGTGTGCGATCGATGGTCGCGAGCTTCGCACCGAGGTCGTCGAGCCTCGCTTGCGCCGCGCGAACTTCGAGGGTCGCAGCATCACGGGCCGCGATCGCATCACGGTCGTCCGTCACGAGCAGAGGCTGCCCTTCGGCGACACGATCGCCGACCGCCACGAGCACCTGCCGGACGATCGTGCCTGCCGGCGCCGCGATCGCGAACGTCGTGGCGGGCTGGATCGTACCCTCGAACACGGTGCCCTCGATGGCACCAGCCTGCATCGCCAGCGTGCCGCCTCGCAGCTCGTAGTGCGCGACCCCCAGGCTGCTCATCGACGCGGCGAAGACCAGCGCCGTCACCCATAGCCATGATCGGCGTATCAGGGCATTCGCCGCGACAGTCGGCGGCTCGACGCTGCTGACAATTACCGGTGCAGCGTTGACAGGCGTCGCGGCCGCGGACGGTTCGATCGCGGGCTGTGGAGGGCGTGTGGCCTGGTACTCGTCGTAAACGGCCTGTGCGTGCTGGAACCTTTCCTGAACGTCGACAAGTTCACGCGCTCTTGCCGACCGGCCCGTGTGTGGCCGGACAAAATCCGTGACGGGTGGTGTGGGGAGTTCGCTGCTCATCGGAAACGGCAGAGGCAACAGCTGTGCCATATCTTTTTCGCGGCTTTGGCAAAGGTTCGCGTCGGCATTCCGTACAAAATCGAACGCACGCCGCAATGGATCTGGGCAGTATCCGCTGACCGCCGTCAGCGAAGTCAGCGGCGCCAGATCGCGTTTGGGCCCTGCCGCCAGGAGATCCACGTCGCATCTCGCGCTGATCTGCGAGAGCAACTCGGACAGATCGACCCCGAAGCAAAGCTCTGCCGTGTGGAATCTGAGCCGTGAAATCGTGAAGTTCTGGACTTGAATTCTGGCGAGCCGCACCATCGCTGTTGGATCGTTGGCAGGTCACGCCAACCGGCATGCGGCTGCCGCCAGCCACCCACATTACCGATCACTCGAGAACGCCAAGACGACCACGCCAACCGCGGCTACGAGCAGACCACGCATGCGCCGCACGAGCGCCAGCGTGAGCCCGACCGCAGCAGGTAGTCCGATCGCGGCGGCGAGCAGGGCATGGACGCCTTCTAATGCACCGAACTGAGCGGGAATGAACGCAAACGCGATCGGGACGAACTTCACGCCCCCTTCGATGATGAGGAGCTGGTTCCAGGAATGCGATGTTCCAAGGGCTACGAGCACGATCCAGATCTCGAGTACGAGAAGAAGATGCGCCGCGGTCTCGATCGCGAGCACTTCTGTGAGGCGTCCGCGATGTTCGTGGAGGAAATGGAGGATCGCATCTTCGACGCGGCTGAATCCGTGAGCCGCCCGCTCGGCCCGCCGCGCGCCGATGACGACGCGCGAGGCCCGCAGGACTGGTACGATTAGGCCAATGCCACTGATCGCCGCAAACGCGAACGCGCCCAGGAACGCGATCGTGAGAGCGATAACGACCACAACGCCGGATTGGACGCCTGGGGGAAGCGTGCCCCGAGCGAGCAGCAGCCACAACGCGACAATTGCCAGCCATGAAGAAGCGACGGTGTAGAGCAGATATTCGGTGACGACCGCTGCGAACGCATCGGCCGGCGTCAACCCGCGACGCGTCAGGAGCCATCCTTTCGCCGGTTCCGCGATGAACGGTCCCGTGAAGGTGAGCATCTCCACAGCCTCGCCTGCTAGCCGGATGCGCAGCACGTCCCCAAGACGGACACGTCCGCCCAGCATGGTTCGCCACAGCGCTGCGGCGCGGACGCCCACATGGAGTGCGTAAATCCCCACCACGGCTAGGAAGCTCCAGCCGGTGCGTACGAGCATGGCCCATAGGAAACGCGGGCCGGCGCGCCAGACGAGAAACGCCACCACGCTGAGACCGAACACGAGGAGCAGCAAACGAACGGTGCGCGTCACAATTTAGAATCGTAAGACCGCATCCTCAGAGACCGCTCCCGGTTGTTCCCTCACTCGTGCGGCGCACGCGCTCGACAGTGTCACGAATGGCCGCAATTACGAGCGCCGGTTCATCGAACTGTATCCAGTGTCCGCTGTTGGTCGCGACGATGTGGCGGCTCTGCGATGACAGACGCGTCAGCTGTCGATGCTTCGCGATCGTTTCTGGCGGTTGGTCGCCGCTCGAGATGATCACGAGGGGAACATCGCCAAGCGATGTGACGCGACTCGCAACCGCCGCAGTCTCTTCAAGAGAGGCCAGGTGACTGGCCATCGCCTGAAAGCATTTCGGCTGACACCACAGCGCCTGCACGACGGGGTGCACGTCTGGTGGCAGCTTTTGCACTTCGCCAACGAGTCGCTCCAGTGTGCGAGCGGCGGTAGGTCCAAAAACACGTACCACATTTCGTGGAACGCCTGGCGCTCCCCCGGTCAAGAGGGCAAGACACGCGCGCACGACTCCAATTCGCGCGAGGATGCCGCCAATACGCGAGAGGTGAATGCCTCCCCGGAGCAGGCGCGCCTGCTCTCGCGTGATCGCCTGCCACTCGCTCGGTGGATCGAGCAGCACGAGGCCGGCGATGGCGGTCGGACTCGCCGCGGCGTAGGCGCAAACGAGCAGGGCACCAAACGAGTGGCCGACCAACACAGCTGGTCCTGTTCTCGCTGCGTCGGCCAAAACGCCGTCCAATTCGCACAGCATCCGCGGCACGGTCCGCGCCCCTCTACAGGGCGCGCTCCAGCCCAGCCCGGCGCGATCGTACGCACATGCGCGCGTGAAGGTCGCGACCTCGGGCAGCACGCTCGCCCAACTCAGCGACGACGCAGCGATCCCGGACTCAAAAAGCACTTGTGGTTGACCGTCCCCTGCGCAGACCACGTGCAGGCGCTGCCGCTCAACGCTGATCATCACGCCCGGCGCCGTATATCGCCGTGCGCTGGCTCGTGCCCCGACGAACTGATAGAGGACGCCTGCGGCAAGGACGAGCGCAACCACACTGACGAGCACGATCATGATTGAACAGCGATGGAACCGCGAAGGCCGGACTTCCCTCGCCTTACGGCGAGCTTCGTCTCGACAGGGCAAGCGACTTCCCCAGCGCGTGAACTCCGTCGCGCCGAAGCGGCGAAGCCGCGAAGGCGGCGATCATCCTTGCAATGACAACTCGCGCCGGTTCCGACTAGTATGTCGCTGATGTTGTATACACGACGCGAGCTCGGCAAGATGGCGTTGGCAGTCCCGGCGGCTTCCCTCATTCGCTTTCAAGCCAAACCCGATTCGAAGATCAACGGTGTCCAGATCGGGCTGAACGTCCCATACAGCTTCGGGAACAACCTGATGCCAGCGGATGAAACGCTGCGCGACTGCGTTCAACTCGGGGTGAGCGCGGTCGAATTGCGTTCGCAGCCGGTCGAAGCGTTCATGGGCGTCCCCACGGAACTGCTGCGCAGAGCGTCGCAGAAAGCTGACGTCGATGCGCTCAGGCAGCCACGGCTGTCAGCGTCGATGGACAAGGCGAAGGCGCTTCGCAACCACTGGGAGGACGCCGGCGTCAGAATCGAGATCCTCAAGTTGGACGGCATCTACAACATGACTGACGACGTACTCGACTATGGGTTCACCCTCGCGAAGACCGTGGGCGCGCGCGCGATTTCCTGCGAGATCTCCGCAGACGGCACGAAGCGGGTGGGAGAATTCGCCGACAAGCACAAGCTGATGGTCGGTTACCATGGCCACGCTGAAACCGCGCCCGAACACTGGGAGGCGGCGTTCAAACAAGCAAAGTATAACGGCGCCAACGTCGATATCGGGCACTTCGTCGCGGGGAACAACACGTCACCACTGCCGTTCATCACCGAGTATCACGATCGAATCACGCATGTGCACGTGAAGGATCGGAAGAAGAACAAGGGGCCGAACGTGCCGTTCGGGGAAGGGGACACACCGATTAAAGAAGTGCTGCAACTGCTTCGCGACAAGAAGTGGAACATCCAGGCGACCATCGAGTTCGAATACCCCATTCCGGCGGGATCCGATCGCATGGCCGAGATCGCCCAATGTGTGCAGTACTGTAAAACCGCCCTCGCATAATGGCGAAGGCCA
>Ga0066677_10000092_pt1 | contig 28720 bp, 27 predicted proteins | sample GraSoiAngelo_126_FD_62299 | JGI IMG/M metagenome (GOLD analysis project Ga0066677, IMG submission 62299) | Grasslands soil microbial communities from the Angelo Coastal Reserve, California, USA - 14_0927_09_20cm | ecosystem: Environmental > Terrestrial > Soil > Grasslands | place: USA... | reverse complement strand
GCGGCGACGAACGGCCCGTTGCGTACGAGCACGTTGACGGTCGCTGGACACACCGTCACCGTCACGCAGTCGCCCGGCTGCAGCTTCAACGTCTCACCACTCAATATCAATGTGGATGCAAGCGGCGGGACGCGCACCATCAACGTCACCGTCGCGGCGGGCTGCACATGGACCGCATCGACCAGAGATTCGTGGATCACGATTACGGCCGGCGCAAACAGCACCGGGCCCGGAACGGTCACGTTCACCGCGGCAGCGACGAATGGGCCATCGCGATCCGCAACCATCACCGTTGCGGGCCAGACTGTGACCGTCGTCCAGGGGCAGGGTTGCACGTTCTCGATTTCGCCGGACTCGCAGAACGTCCCGGCGTCCGGCGGGAGCGGCACCGTCTCGGTCACCGCCGGCGGCGGATGCAACTGGGAGGCGAGGAGCAACGCGCCGTGGATCCGGATCACATCGAACCCCCCGAGCGGCGGCGGCAACGCCAGCATCAACTTCACCGTTGACGCCACCACCGGTCCGACACGCTCCGGGACAATGACAATCGCCGGGCGAACCTTCACCGTCAACCAGGGCCAAGGATGCGCGTTCTCGCTTACGGCATCATCCGCGTCAGTGCCTGCAGGCGGCGGGACGGGTACGTTCGACGTGCGAACGGCGGACGGGTGCGCCTGGAACGCTGCAAGCAGCGACCCCAGCTGGCTGACCGTGACGAGTGGCGGTAGCGGCAACGGAACGGTCGGTTACACCGCTGCAGCGAACACGGGCGCGCAGCGCAGCGCCACGATCACCGTCAATGGCCAGACATTCACGGTCACCCAAGGGGGCGGGTGCACGTATGCGATCGCACCGACCAGCCAGAATGTTCCGAGCAGCGGCGGCAACGTCTCGGTCGCGGTGACGGCTCCGAACGGGTGCGGGTGGAACGCCTCCAGCAACGTCGGCTGGATCACATTCCCATCGGGCAACAGCGGGTCAGGCAACGGCGCGCTGCAACTCGCGATTGCGCCCAACAGTGACGTCGACCGCCAGGGCATCGTGACGATACAGGGCCAGACGTTCACGGTTACTCAAGCGAGTGGGTGCACGGTTTCGATTGCTCCCACCAGCCAGGCGGTACCGTCTGCGGGCGGTTCGGGATCGTTCAACGTGAACGCCACCGGCACGTGTGCCTGGAACGCGAACCCTCCAACCGTGCCGTGGATTCACATCACGTCGGCCGCGAGCGGCACCGGCCCGGGTAGCATTCAATTTACGGTGGACCCGAACACCGGCGGCGCACGCAGCGGGACGATCACGGTTTCCGGTCAGACCTTCACAGTCAATCAGGATGGCGGCTGCAATCCGGCGGTGGCGCCGGACACGATTGCCGAACCGGCGGGCGGTGGGTCACAGATCGTGAACGTCACAACGTCGCCCGACTGCTCGTGGCCGGCGAACAGCAACAATCCGGATTGGATCGCGATCGGCGCGGTCAGCACTGCAGCCGGCAACGGCACAGTCCGGCTCGACATCCAACCGAACACCGGACCGGTCCGGAGCGGCACGGCGACGATCGCCGGCAGGACCGTCACGGTCAATCAGGATAGTGGATGCTCAATTACGTTGACGCCGACATCCCAGTCGTTCTCTGCCACTGGCGGATCGGGTGCCGTAGCCGTAGGCACGAGCGGGGGCTGCACGTGGACGGCGGTCAATAACGCGCCATGGATCAAGATCACCAACGGCGCGAACGGCTCCGGCGGCGGCAATGTGGAATTCACCGTGGACCCGAATACCGACCACGACGCGCGGACGGGCACGATCGCGGTCAACGGCCAGGTGTTTACGGTGAACCAGGATCACCCGGACCGTCCGTAACGCCCGGCGTCACACCGTCCAGCCGAAACTGCGCGCGATCTCGCGGACGACAATCCAAGGGTTGGCCTCCGAGCTCGGGCACGGCGTGCCGAATGGACCCGGCGGTACGTCATAGCTTGGCGCGGTGCGGTCGCGCCGGCTGAAGTCGAGCACGTCAGCGAGGTTGTTCGCGGTTCGATCCCGTTTGGTCAACGGCTGGAGCCCAAAACGCCACTCGATGAACCGGAGTACCGAGGTGTGATCGAACACGTCGTGCGACACCAGTTGGCGCTGCGCAAACGGCGAGATGACGAGACACGGCACACGGAAGCCGCGCAGTCCATCGCGGTCGCCGGCCGCCCGGGTGGCGGGAGGAATCGGCGCCCGCTGCGGCGGCACGTGATCGAAGAACCCGCCCCATTCGTCGTAGTTGATCACGAGCAGCATCCGCTTCCACGCCGGACTTCGCGTGACCGCGTCGTAGATCTGGTTCATGAGCGCCTGCCCGTTCCTGACGTCCGCGTGCGGATGGTCATCGTTCGTCGTCCCGGTGAGCTCCTCGATGAACCGTGGATCGACATACGAGACGTGGGGCAGTCGGCCGGTTTGACACGCGAGGAAGAACGAGCGGATGTTCCGGCCGATCGGAATGTACTTCGCGCCCCAGAGCCCGAGGAACGGCGCATCCTGGAAGTAGTAGCGGCCGGTCAGCCCCGCGTCGGCCAGGCGATCCCAGATGGTTGGAAGCGTGCTCAGGTCGAACGTGTTGCTCAACCGATCCGTTTGCGCCGCGTGCTGATACATGCGGTTCGGAAACGTCGGTCCCATGATCGCGGCGAAGTACCGATCGCAGGCCGTCCAGTCCGTCGCCGCGCGCGCGAGGAACGGCAGATCGTTCGTGCCGTAGTAGCCGATCGCGTAGTCGTCGTTCTGACCTGCGCGCAGCCATCCATCGCAGTTGCCGACATCGTACTCGACGCGCCCGCCTTCGTACGAGTGATCCGGATCCGGATGTCCACAGCCCTGATAATCCGGTGCGAGCGCATGCGTGTCGTGGGGGACGCCCGCGCTATCGACGTACGTCAGTCCCGCCTGACGTCCGTCCGCGCCGGGCAGCCACCCGAGCATGTGATCGAAGGAACGATTTTCCATCATCACGAGCACGACGTGATCGATGCCTGATTGCGCGGGATCGGGGAGTACCGGACTGAGGAACTGGCCGGCCAGCGTGCGATTGCCACCGAGCGTGAGCGCGCCTGCGCCAAGCGCGGCCGATTCCAGAAACGTTCTGCGCGAGATGCGGCGTCTGTCTGACATGGTGCGTGCCCCGGGTGCCGGCATTACAAGTCTGGTACCAGCGGAGGTGTCTCGTTAGCCTTTTGGCTGAGATGAAGCGATGTTGAATCGGGCGCCGTCGCTGCGCTGCTGGCGGCAGTTACCTCAGGGGACCAGCCGATTCGTGATTGCATAGTGCATCAGCTCCGCACTCGTGCGCAGCCTCATCTTCTGCAGGATTCGCGAACGGTAGGTGCTGATCGTCTTCACGCTCAGCCCGAGCTCCGCGCTGATCTCCGAGACGGTACGCCCGGTTCCGATCATCCGAAGCACTTGATACTCGCGATCGGACAGCGCATCGTGAGGCTGCGTCTCCGTCTCCACGCGCGCATCCTTCCCGGCCTCCGGAGGGATGCTGCGCTTTCCGGCGAGTGCCAGCCGCACGATGCTGACCAGCTGCTGCGGGTCGCTGTCTTTCGTGACGTAGCCGGCGGCGCCGGCCTGGAACGTGCGCTGCGCAAACTGATCGGCCGGATGCATGCTCACGATCACAACGGGTGTGGCCGGATATTGCCGCTTGATTCTGCGCAGGAGCGACACGCCGCTGTCGCCCGGCAGCGTCAGATCGAGCAGGATCAGATCGCACGGACCGGCGCTGAGCTGCTCGAGCGCGGTGGCGCTGTCGATAGCCTCATTGACGTGCAGGTCGGGAATCTCGGTCGTCAGAATGCGCGCGATGCCCTGACGGACGACGGGATGATCGTCGACGAGCAGCACGTTACGCACGCCGGCTGCCTCTGTCACGCGAGCGGACCGTGACCACGACGCGCGTGCCGCGTCCGCGTGCCCCGGTGATCCGCACGTGTCCCCCCACCGACAACGCGCGTTCCCGCATCCCAATCAGGCCCATCGTGTGCGGATTATCCACCTGTTGGGCGGTAATGCCGCGGCCATTGTCGCGGATGTCCATGACGGTGAGGCCGTCGTGCTGCGTCAACGACACGCGGACCGCTCCCGCCTTCGCGTGTCGGGCAACGTTGGCCATCGCCTCGAGAAAGATCCGGTACAGGGCCGTGGCGACCGCCTCGTCCACTTTCATCGACGCGGGAGTCGCGCGAACGTAGCAGCGGATATTCGTCCTCTGGCTGAAGAGAGAACTCTCCCATCGAATAGCCGGCACGAGACCGAGGTGGTCGAGGATGGGCGGCCGCAGTTCGCTCGTGAGCTGACGGAGCGATGCGATACCGATGTCGGTGAGACCCGCGGCGCATTGAAGCCGGTCGACGATATCGATCTTTGCCGATGTGGAGATCTTGCGGAACTCGCTTATTGCGCCAGCCAACTCGAGACGGATGGTCGTGAACAGTTGTCCGAGCTCGTCGTGCAGCTTCAGCGCGAGTTGTCGCCGTTCCTCCTCGCGCACCGATTCCGCATGCGCGGACAGCTCGCGCAACCGCTGCTCGGACTCGAGTGCCTTGCGCTCCGTCACACGTTGGTCGCGCGTTTGCGCAATCGCCGATGCCTTCACGCCGGGTCGCGCGGGACGATGTCGCGGTGACGCTCGCTCCGGGCGGCAGGACCGACGTTTCGAGGGTGAGTGACGTGAGTTCAAGGGCTGGTGTCAGCGAATGGGTGAAGAGATATCCCCGCTGAAGTTTTCACGTAGGAGAAACGCCTACGAGTGGACTGACTTCCATGGTCCTTGTATAGGACAAACACCGATAGTCAGGATCGCACACCAGCCGTACCATGGGCCCATCCAGCGCTGCTCCCCCCAGTCGAGTGCCGGGCGCTCCATCCCAGGCGAACGAGATTCGTTTCTATTCTCTATTGATGTCTGCTGTTCCGGTAGTCCCCCGTTTCGAGGCAGGGACCGATCTGCGCCCCGCGGTCGGTCGTGTGCTCGTTGTCGATGACGCGCCGGCGAATGTCGCGTTGCTGCAGCAGCTGCTGAGCCGCGAAGGCCACGTCGTGCTCACGGCGGCCGATGGTGTGGAGGCGCTCGCCATCGTGGAACGGGAGCGGCCGGATCTCGTGCTCACCGACGTGCAGATGCCCGGGCGCGACGGCCACGAGTTGTGTCGGGCCATCAAAGCGCACCCGGCCACCCGCCTCACGCCGGTCGTCCTTATCACTTCTCTACAGGGACGCGAGGAGCGACTGAAAGGAATCAACGCGGGCGCGGATGACTTCGTATTGAAGCCGTTCGACGGTCACGAGCTGCGCGCGCGCGTGCGATCGCTGCTGCGGCTGAAGCGCTACACGGACGAGCTCGACTCGGCCGAAGCCGTCATCATGAGCCTCGCGTTGACCGTGGAAGCACGCGACCCGAACACGGAGGGTCACTGCCAGCGGTTGTCGCGGCTCGCGGCGGCCATCGGCACGCGCGTCGGCGTCTCCGCTGACGATCTCGCGGCACTCGCGCGCGGCGGCATCCTCCACGACATCGGCAAGATCGGCGTCCCCGACGCGGTGCTTCTGAAGCGCGGGCCGCTGACTGTGGACGAATTCGCGCAGATGAAGCTCCACACACTGATCGGCGATCGCATCTGCAGCGAGCTTCGGCTGCTGCAGCGGGTCCGCCCGATCGTCCGTCACCATCACGAGCGTCTCGATGGCTCCGGATATCCCGATGGATTACGGGGAGGGGCGGTGCCGCTGCTGGCGCAAATCACGGGCATCGTCGACGTCTACGACGCGTTGACGACGGAGAGGCCGTACAAAGGGGCGCTCTCGGCCGAGCGGGCGTTCGAGGAACTCTCGGCGGAAGTCAGGAACGGCTGGCGAGACGCGGCGCTGGTCGACGAGCTGATCCAGTTCTGCACGGAGGACGCGCGTGACGTGGGCTGAACGCGTCCGGCTGCAATGGCGCGATCTTGCGATTCGCGGCAAGGGGCTCACTGTCGTCGCGATCCCGCTGCTGCCGCTGCTTCTCACCTCCGGATTGTTCTACGCGAATCAGCGCGAAGCCGACAAGGCGGAGCAATGGGTCGCGCACAGCCTTCAGGTGAAGACGGAGCTCGCGCAGACCCTCACGCTACTGGTGGATGCGGAACTCGGCGCGCGCGAGTATCTCATGACGCACAGTCCTGACGCGCTCGCCGTATATCGGGGGGCGAGCGCGGCGTTGCCGCAAACATTGCGACGGATCGCGGGACTCGTCGCTGACAACCCCGAGCAAATCGCACGACTGCGGAAGCTTCCGGCGATCGCCCAGGGACGGCCACTCAGGTCGCTCATCGAATACGCAGACAAGACGCCGCTTGACACGCCGGCGCCCCAGGATTTGCTCGCGCGCAGCCGCGCAACGATGACGGCGCTGCGCGCGGCCATCGCCGAGATACAGGCGGCGGAGGACACACTGCTCGTACGGCACACCGCGGAGGCGCGTACGGCGCGACGCAAGGGAACCGCGCTCGCGATCGGTGGCGTCTGCGTGGGGCTTTTCGGCGGCCTCATGGCCGCGCTCCTCTTCACCTCCGGCATCGCCCGGCGCGTGCGCGATCTGACGGCAAATGCGGGGCGCCTCGCCAGCAGTGTGGCCCTCGTGGCGCTCCCCGCCGCCACCGACGAACTGGGAACGCTCGACGCGGCGCTCCAGCACTCGGCGACCCTGCTGCAGCAGCATGAGGCGGAACTGCTGCACAGGCTCGTCGCCAAGAAGGCCGCCATCGCGGAGCTGGAATCCTTCAGCTATTCCGTGTCGCACGATCTGCGCGCGCCTCTCCGGCACGTCGTCGGATTCGCGTCCCTGCTCGAGAAGAGCGACGGGGATCGCCTGAGCGAGATTGGACGTCGATATCTCGCCACGATAACGGACGCGGCGGCGCGCATGGGACGGCTGGTCGACGACCTGCTCGCGTTTTCACGCATGGGCCGCGCGGAAATGCTGAATGGCGACGTCGATCTGAACGAGCTGATCAGCGATGTCGTGAGCGAGATGAAGCGCGAAGGCGGAGAGCGCGACGTGACCTGGACGGTCCACGCACTGCCGCGCATCCATGGCGATCGCGCGATGCTGCGGATCGCCGTGTTGAATCTCGTGTCGAACGCGCTCAAGTACACGAGCACCCGGGCGCGCGCGGAAATCGAGATCGGCTGCGCCACGCCCATCAATGGACAGCGTGTCCTCTACGTCCGCGACAACGGCGTTGGCTTCGATATGGCTTATGCGGACAAATTGTTCGGCGTGTTTCAACGGCTGCACAGCAGCGACGATTTCGAGGGCACCGGGATCGGACTCGCCAACGTGCTTCGCGTCGTCCAGCGACACGGCGGCCAGGCGTGGGCGGAAGGGGCACCCGATCGCGGCGCAACCTTCTACGTGTCGCTGCCCGCCGGGTCGGATGGCGTGCAGGCGCGGGCGGTCGCATCATGACGATGTCCCGCAGCGTCAGGACTGGTCCGCCACTCGTGCTCGGCAGTCTCGGTCTGCTCGGCGCTGCCGGCTGGACATCGGTCTGGCTGGTGCTGTCGTGTTCGTGCGCGACAACGCTGTCGGCTTCGACATGGCGCACGCCGATAAATTGTTCGGTGGCTTTCAGCGACTGCACCGCGCCGATGAATTCGAAGGCACCGGTATCGGTCTCGCCAACGTGCGCCGGATCGTCCAGCGCCACGGCGGACGGACGCGGGCGGAAGGGGCAGTCGGCAACGGCGCCACGTTCTTCGTGACGGTGCCGGCATGCCTGGAGGATCTGGACAAATGATGACGGAACTGATGCGGATACTTCTGGCGGAAGACAGCGCGAACGACATCGAGCTGACGCTCGCGGCGCTCGCCGAGCATAAGCTCGCCAACCAGGTTGACGTGGTACGCGACGGCGCCGAAGCGCTGGATTATCTCTATCGACGCGGGTCTTTCAAGGCGAGGTCCAACGGCAATCCTGCCGTGCTCCTGCTCGATTTGAAGATGCCCAGGGTGAACGGGCTGGAGGTGCTCCGGACGATCAAAGGCGACCCCGCGCTCCAGACGATTCCTGTGGTCATGCTGACCTCGTCGCGCGAGGAAGGGGACCTGATCCAGAGCTATCAGCTGGGCGTGAATGCCTATGTCGTGAAGCCGGTCGCGTTCGCAGATTTCATGACCGCCGTGCGGCAGCTCGGGGGATTCTGGGCGCTCGTCAACGAAGCACCGCCCGCGGCCGTGTCGCGATAACGACCTGCATGGACCAGATCCTTCGCATTCTTCACCTCGAGGACGATGCGGTCGACGCCGAGCTGGTGGCGGCGACGCTCGCGCAGGAAGGCGTTGTCTGCGAATGCGTGCGCGCGGCGTCGCGCGAGCAGTTCCTGTCGGCGATCGACGGTGCATTCGACTTGATTCTCTCCGACTACGCGATCCCCGGCTTCGACGGCGTGTCGGCGCAGACGATCGCGCGGGAACGCCGTCCGGATCTGCCGTTCGTATTCGTATCCGGCACGATGGGTGAAGAGGTCGCGATCGATCGGATGAAGGCGGGCGCGACCGATTACGTGCTGAAGCATCGTCTGATGCGCCTGGCGCCCGCGGTGCGGCGCGCGCTGGAGGAGTCGCACAACCGGCGGCAGCGCGAGCGCGCTGAAGCGGAAGTGCACCGGCTGAACGCTGAACTCGAGGAGCGGGTCGTCGAACGGACAGCGCAGCTCGCCGAGGCGAATCGCCTGCTTGCGCGGCGCGAGGCGGAGCTCGCGCAGGCCAATGCTTTTCTCGAGCACGTGGTCGCGGCTAGTCCGTCGATGATCTTCCGTTTTGAACCCGACGATCTTCGCGTGACGTACGTCAGCCCCAACATCGGTTGGCTGCTTGGCTTCACTCCCGCCGAAGTGATCGGCGTGCCCGGGTTCTGGGAATCGATCATCCATCCGGACGATCGCGCGGAAGCGCTCACGCGTCTGCGCCAGGCGATGGATGCGATGGTCGTGCAGATCGAGCAGGAATACCGGTGCCGCAGCAAGGACGGGCGCTACCGGTGGTTCTTCAATCTGCTGCGGATCGAGTACGGCGAAGACGGACGCCCGGCTGCGGTGCTCGGCTACGCGCTCGATATCGCCGACCGGAAGGCGGCGGAGGAAGAGGTGCAGCGGGCGAATGCCTTCCTCGACTCGATTATCGAGAACCTTCCGGTCATGCTGTTCGTCAAGGACGCGCGCGACCTCCGGTTCGTGCGGTTCAATCGCGCGGGCGAGCGCATGCTGAGCATTGCGCGGACGACGATCCTCGGAAAGACCGACAAGGATCTGTTCCCCCCGCACGTAGCCGACGCCTACGGCGCCACGGATCGGGCGACGCTCACCGGGCGATCGATTGTCGACATCCCCGAGGACATCGTGCCCACGCGGGATCGCGGCCCGAGAATTCTCCATACTCGCAAAATTCCGATCTGCGATTCGAGGGGAGAGCCCGCGTACCTGCTCGGCATCTCGGAGGACATCACCGAACGGCGCACCGCCGAGGAGGAGGCGCGCCTCGCGAAGCTCGAGGCCGAGCGCGCCAACCGCGCGAAGAGCGAGTTCCTGTCGCGCATGAGTCATGACCTGCGCACGCCGCTCAATGCGGTCCTCGGATTCGCGCAGCTCCTCGAGCTCGAAGCGCTGCCGCCGGACCAAACCGATTGCGTGACACAGATTCTGAAGGGAGGCCGACACCTCCTCGAACTGATCAATGAGGTTCTCGATATCGCAAGGATCGAGGCCGGGCACCTCTCTCTGTCAGCCGAGCCTGTCGAGGCTGCCGAAATCGTGCAGCAGAGCGCTGACCTGATTCGGCCGCTCGCCGAAGCCCGCGGCCTCTCCGTGCGCGTCGATACCGCAGGAGCCGCCGGCGGCTACATTCGCGCGGATCGGCAGCGGTTGAAACAGATCCTGCTGAACCTTCTTGGTAACGCGGTGAAGTACAACCGCGATCACGGAACCGTCTCCGTCGCGTGCGCGCGTGGAGAAGGCGATCGGGTTCGAATCAGCGTGACTGACAGCGGCGCAGGCATTCCGGCGGACAAGCTGGCGCTCCTCTTTCAACCGTTCGAGCGGCTGGGCGCTGAACAGAGCGCCATCGAAGGCACCGGCCTCGGCCTTGCCGTCTCGAAGGGCCTCGCGCAAGCCATGGGCGGGACGATCGGCGTCGCGTCGGAAGTCGATCGCGGCACGACCTTCTGGGTGGAACTGCCGCAGTCACAGGCTCCGCAGACGGCCGCCGCAACGCCGGTGGACGTTCCTCGAGCGGAAGTGCCAGCCACATCGAGCGGGGTTCTCCTCTATATCGAAGACAATCGCTCGAACGTGCGCCTGCTCGAACGTCTCCTCGGGCGCCGGCGGAACATCCGCCTGCTGACCGCGATGTGCGGCGAGGACGGCATCGCGTGCGCGCGGCAGGAACGGCCCGATCTGATTCTCCTCGATCTCCATCTGCCCGACATGCCCGGGGAGGAGGTCCTGCGGCGCCTCTGGTCGGATCGAGATACGCGCCCGCTGCCGGTCGCCGTGCTGAGCGCGGACGCGACATCCACACAGCGGCAACGGCTCCTTGCGTCCGGCGCAGTGGCATATCTCACCAAGCCAATCGAGGTTACACAGTTGCTCCGACTGATAGACGAGCGGATGGATACCCGTGCCTCGAGCGAGCGGCCCTCATGACGCACAACGGACAACGGGTCTACTACCTGATCGCTCTCTTCAACATCGCTGCCGTCAGCGTTGGTCTGTACCTCACGCATCGTGTGACCACGATGTTCGAGAGGTCGATCGCCGGCAACACAGCGGCGACCAGACGTGCGGACATGTACCTGCGGCTGGATCGTCTCGCCTCCGACATCGACGCACCGGGCAATGACGTGTTCGACGACGCCGATGTTGGGCGTCAGGAGCGACGACTCGACGCGGCCGCGGGCGCATTCAATCAGGCGCTGGCGGCCACGCGCGCGACGGTTGCGGCCGGCAACGATCCCATACGAGAGACGATGCTCGCCGATCTGGCGGCGGCTCAGGCTGCCAGTGTTCGCATGGTGGCGGATGGACGTGTCGTCTTCCAGCAGATGCGCCGCCGCCAATCGACGCTTGCGAGCCAGAGCATGGCGGCGATGGACCGTAATTACGCCAGGCTGACGGACGTCTTGGCGAAGCTGCGCCGGGACGCGATCGCTTCGGAGCTGACGCTGCTCGATGACGACCGCTGGGCCGCCCACACACTGCGTTGGTATCAAGCGATTCTCGGCGCCGCGATTCTCCTCGTGACTGGAGCGTCGGGCGTCTACGGCCAGAAATCCTCGAGGCGGGCGCAGGCCCATCTCGCCGAGCTGGAGAGCTACATCACGCGGCTGCGTCAAAGCGAAGCCACGCTCGAGCAGCGCGTGCTCGAGCGCACCGAGGCGTTGCGCGCCGCTGAAGAGCGGTTGCGGCTGGCGGCGCGTGCCACCAATGACGCGCTGTGGGATTGGGAAATCCCGACGGACCGCATCTGGTGCAACACGGCGTTTGCCGACCTCTTCGGCCATATCTATGCTGATTCCGCAATCGAACTGCGCACTCGGCTGGTTCACCCTGATGACTTCGACCGCGTCTCGAAGAGCATGCAGCAGTTTCTGGAGGGCTCCACCGACGTATGGATCGCCGAATACCGGTTCCGACGCAGCAATGGGGCGACCTACGCGTGGGTCCTGGATCGCGGCTACGTGCTGCGCGACGCCGAAGGTAAGCCGCGCCGGATGATCGGTTCGATGATGGACATCACCGACCGCAAAGAGGCGGAGCGGATGAAATCCGACTTCGTGTCTTTCGTGAGCCACCAGCTTCGGACGCCGCTGGCGGGCATGAACTGGATGCTGGAGCTCGCCGGCGACAGCGAGGGTCTGCCCGACACCGCACGCGGCTACGTCCAGGAGGCGCGCGAATCGGCGGCGCGTCTGGTCACGCTCGTCAACGATCTGCTCGACATCGCGCGGCTCGAAAGCGGACGCACGATGGCGACGCCGGAAGCCGTATGCCTCCGGGACGTCACGCGCAGCGTCCTGCATGAAATGCACACGCTGATTGCGGAGCGCGGGCACGCGGTCGACATCGAGGAACAGCCGACGGCCGCCGCATGGGCTGACGCCCAGCTCGTGCGGCAGGTGATCGCGAACCTGTTGTCGAATGCCGTGAAGTACACGCCGCACCGCGGACGGATCGCGGTCTCGCTGCAGCAACACAACGGCACCCTGCAGTGGAGTGTCGCGGACAGCGGCGTGGGTATTCCCCGGGCGGCGCAGGCCCGCCTCTTCGAGCGCTTCTATCGCGCTGAGAACGTGGTCGCAATGGAGGTCGAAGGCACGGGACTTGGCCTTCACCTCGTGCGCCTGATCGTCGAGCAGGCGGGCGGCCGCGTCTGGTGTGAATCCGAAGAAGGTCAGGGCGCTGTGTTCTCGTTTACGCTGCCCATTGCGCCACAAGCAGAGGTCGCCATATGACGCGCACACCCAGGATCCTGGTCGTAGAGGATGACAAATTCCTGAGGCGCGCCTGTGAAGCCAGCCTGCGACAGCGGGGTTTCGAGGTGACCTCGGCAACGGAAGGCGACGAAGGGCTGCGTATGGCCCGTACGGAGCCGTATCCAGACATCGTCCTGCTCGATCTGCTGATGCCGAAGCTGCCGGGGATCGAGGTGCTCCGCGCGCTGCGCGCCGACCCCGCGACGGCCGCGATTCCCGTCCTGATTCTGTCGAACTCTTCGCGGGAAGAGGACAAGCGACAGGCGGTCCAGCTCGGTGCGTCTGGTTATTACGTCAAGGCCAACCTGTCGCTGAAGGACCTCGCGACGGAGATCGACAAGCTGGTCAACGCGCTTGGCTGACGCCGTGGATCTGGCGCGACTCGAGGGGTTCTCCGATGGCACATATGAGGGTATGCGGCAGGTCGTCGAGTTGTTTCTCGAAGAAAGCCGCGACACGGTTACGGCGATGACCGTTGCCGTCGGCGAACCCGATCGCCCCGCCCTCATCAGCCTGGCACACCGGCTCGGAGGCAGCTGCGCCGCCGTCGGCGCGGCGGCGCTTGCCGCGCGGTTGTTCGAACTCGAGATGCGCGGCCGGATTGTCTCGCGCGAGGAACTCGCGAATCTGATGGCTGGCCTCGAGCGCGAGTTCGAAGAGACAATGCGGTTTCTCACGGCGTATCTCGAGGGGCACGCCCGATGATGAAAGTGCTGATCATAGAAGACAACGTCACGGTCACGACTCTCTACCGCAACATGCTGCGAGCGGCAGGATTCGTGGTCGAAGCGGCGGCCGACGGGGCGAAGGGCCTGGCCGCCGTTTCATCCTTTCGGCCGGACGTTGTGCTGCTCGATCTGATGCTGCCCGCGGTCGATGGCCTGTCGGTACTGCGCACACTCCGGGCCGATCCGGAATGGACCGCGCTGCCGATCGTCGTCTTTTCGAACTCGTATTCGGGACAACGGTTGACCGAAGTGTGGGAAGCGGGCGCGACCCAGGTGCTCGCGAAGGCGAGCAGCACCCCGAAGCAGGTTGTGGAAGCGGTCCGCGCGACAGTGGCGGCGCGGACATCGGGCGACATGCACCAATCATGACCAATCCGCACGATATCGATCACGCGCTCAAGAACCACATCGCGATCATCCTCGGATACATCGAGGTGCTCCTGCAGGAGTGCGGGCCCGACGACCCGCGGCGCGCGGACTTCGACGAGATTCACAGGGCCGCGCTCGCGGCGGTGGCGTTGCTGCACCCGGACCGAGAGAAAGTGTGATGGGGGCACGACCCGTTCTGCTCGTGATCGATGACGAGCCGGGCATGCTGGCCCTGGTCGAGCGGATCGTCCGTCCGACGGGATTCGAGCTGGTTCTGCACACGAGCGCACGCGACGCGCTCGCGGGCCTGGCTGCGTCGCCGGCGGATGTCGCACTCATCGATCTCCAGATGCCCGAACTCGGCGGCCTCGACGTCCTCAAGGCGATTCGCGAGATCCAGCCGCAGTGCGGCGTGATTCTGATGACTGCACACGCAGCGGTCGACAGCGCGATCAACGCGGTCAAACTCGGCGCGCTCGACTACCTTTCGAAGCCGCTCGATATCGATCGACTTCGACAGCTGCTCTCCCAGGCGCGCGAAGACGCCGAGCGGCGCGCTGCGCTGCTCGCCGCCGAAAACCAGACCGCACATCGGCTCGAGCTGTGCGGGATGATCGGCCGGAGCGCCGTCATGCAGGAGCTGTTCGGATTGGTCCGGCGCATTGCGCCCCACGCCCGCACCGCGCTCGTCACCGGAGAGACCGGCGCGGGCAAGGAAGGCATCGCGCGCGCGATTCACGAGCTCGGGCCGCGCCGGCAGCGCAAGTTCGTCACGATCAATTGCTCCGCGATCGTCGAAACCTTATTCGAGAGCGAGCTGTTCGGACACATGCGCGGCGCGTTTACAGGCGCAACCGACCACAAGGCCGGTCTGTTCGAGGCCGCTGATGGCGGCACTCTGTTCCTCGACGAGATCGGTGAACTGCCGGGTGCCGTGCAGGCAAAGCTGCTGCGCGTCATCGAGAACGGGGAAGTGCAGCGCGTCGGATCGATGCAACCAAAGAAGGTCGATGTTCGCATCGTCGCGGCCACCAACCGGCAGTTGAAGACGGAGGCGGATGCCGGCAGGTTCCGGAGCGATTTGTATTACCGGCTGAACGTCATTGAACTCGCCGTGCCGCCGCTGCGCGAGCGTCTCCAGGATATCCCGTACCTCACCGCGGCGTTCGTCGAGGAATTCTCCGTCAAGTTCCACAAGCAGATCGATGGCGTGAGCCCCGCCGCGGAGCGCACGTTGATGGAGGGGCGGTGGTCGGGAAATGTCCGCGAGCTGCGGAACGTGCTGGAGCGCGCCTGCATGCTGGCCGAAGGCCGAAGCCTGACCGAACGCGAGATCCAGTCCTCGATGCCGTCGACAACGGCCGCACCGCCACGCTCAACAGACAGCCTGGATAGGCGTCCCACGCCGCCGCGATCGGACGACCTGGACGCGATCGAACGCGATCACATCATCCGCGTGCTTGCTGAGGAGAGAGGGAACAAGCGGGCCGCCGCCGAGCGGCTGGGCCTCAGTCGCCGCACGCTCTATCGACGGCTGGAGCGTCATCAGCTTGTACCGTCGCGCGACACCCTGGGAAGCGTCGGAAGTCCGGAGACCTGAAACGCCGGCCGCATCGACCGCGTGGATTTCTGGTCACGGGCCGACCACTAGATCTCGCCGGGAGCGATGCCGTCGAGCGCCTCGGGCAGAGGAATCGCACGGAATCGAATTCGCGTGCGCTCGCCGTTCGCGGCTTCGATCTCGAGCGCGCGCGCAGTTCCGCCACCACTCTGATCCACCCGAAGGCGCGTCGGCGTGTTGACGTGGACCGTCCTGCTGTGCGAATCGGCCTGGAACTGGATCGCGATGCCGACCACTCGTCGCGCCTCCATTTCGGGCGTGACGGCACTGAGGGGCCGCTCCACGGCTTCGACGTGCCGTTCCCCGACGACATCGATGCGCTCCACCGTGGCCAGCCAGGCGCGATGGTCGTTGCTGAACTCCTGGAGCGCGGTTGGCCACTCGCTCCGAGGAATATCGCGCACGCTCATGAGGGTGTCTCAGTGAGATAGCGCCGGCACCATTCCGTCGCAAGCCGCGAGACCTCCTCGAGCGCGCCGCGCTCCTCGAAGAGATGCGTGGCGCGCGGCACGATCGTCAATTCCACGTGCGCGCGCATCCGGCGCATCGCGTCACGGTTCATCTCGATCACCGGCTCGTCGTGCCCGCCGACGATCAGGAGCGTCGGCGCCTGCACGTGTGACAACGCGTCATCCGCCAGGTCGGGGCGTCCGCCGCGCGAGATCACCGCGCGCGTCAGCTCAGGACGCGCCGCCGCCGCAATGAGCGCAGCAGCGGCCCCGGTGCTTGCGCCAAACAGCGCGAGTGGCAGATGACTGGTCTCGCTTCGCGACCGCGCCCAGTCGCACGCGCCGACCACGCGGCTGCCCAGCCGCTCGATGTCGAATCGATACTGCCGTGTGCGTTCGTCGACCGCCTCCTCTTCGGGTGTGAGGAGATCGAGCAGCAGCGTCGCAAACCGGCTCGTCTCGAGGACGCCCGCGACCGAACGGTTTCGGGAGCTGAACCGGCTGCTGCCACTGCCGTGCGCAAAGATCACAAGACCAGCAGCGCGGTCCGGCACGCGGAGGTCCCCGTCGAGCGCGACGGAACAGGTCTCGATGCGAACCGATTCATGCACGGCAGCCTGTTTCATGGCACCCTCACATGCCCGACGGATACGTTTCGGGCAAATCGATCTCATCGTGCGCCCACTGTTCCAGCGGCTCGAGGGCGGAGGTCTCGTCGATGTGCAGGACCGCGTCGAACTGGTCCGGCAGCCTCGCGCGGAAGTAATGACTGAGACGCTCCGTCTCCGGGCGATAGATCACGCCGATCGCGCGTTCCAGGCGCGGCTCGCGCAACGCCTCCCGCATCGACGGCGCGCGCAGGAGCAGCAGGAAGCGTTCAAGGCCGACCTCGTGAAACAGGCGTTCGTGGCTTCCGGCGATGGACGGGCGAACGCGTTTGCGCCGGGCGGGCTCGTCCCAGTTGGAGGCAGCGGTGACGGCGCCCGCATGCGTGGTGAACCCCACGAGAAATGCGTCCGGTCCGTACTTCTCGCGAACCAGCTGTCCGAGATTCAGCTCGCCGCCATCACCCATTTGTGTCGCGCGCGCATCGCCGAGATGCGAGTTGTGCGCCCAGACCACCGCCCGCGCCGTTCCCGACACCTGCCGGAGGTGCGCGAGCAGGGCCTCGAGCGTCTCCATCATGTGCGTATCGCGGAGGTTCCACGATTCGACGCGGCCGCCGAACATCGCGCGGTAGTACTCTTCGGCGTTGCGGACCAGTCGCGCGTTCTGCTCGGCGAAGAAATACTCGTCGGCGGCGATTCGCCCGTCCCGCGCCGCGTATTCGGCCGCGCGTCGACGAAGATCCATCAGCTCCGCGACGACGTCGTTCTCGCACGACCTGGTGAGTCCGATGGTAGCGGCGTAGCCGTAGCCCTGCGTGTCCTCCCCGAAGTGTTCAAAGCACGAATAGCGATACCGCGCGCGCTCCGCCGCGATCGGATCGACCTTGCGGAGATATGCCAGCACCGCCTCCATTGACGCGTGCATGCTGTACAGGTCCAGGCCGTAGAACCCCGCCTGTGACGGCGCCGCCTGGCTCGCATTGTGCGCGCGCAGCCATTCGACGAAGCTGACAACGTCGCGATTGCGCCACATCCATCGTGGAAAACGCGTGAAGTCGCCGAGCGCGCTCTCTGCGTCCCGTTCAGCCGCCGCGCGACGCACCCACCGGTTCACACGGTAGGCGTCCGGCCAGTCCGCTTCCACGGCGACCAGATTGAAACCTTTGCGGAGGACCAGCGCTTTGGTCAGCTCCGCGCGAATGTTATAGAAGTCGTGCGTGCCGTGCGTTGCTTCACCGATCAGCACGAGCCGCGAATCGCCGATGGCGTCCATGAGCGGCCCGAGACCATCAGGAGTGGGCTCGAACCAGAGCGCGTCGCGTCGAATGGCGTCAACAGCGCGATCGGCCATCAGTGGGATCTCCCGACGGTTTCACGGTCATGAAGCAGTTCGCGGACTTCCTGATCGGTTGTCTGGGAGAAATCGCGGTACCACTGGCCTACGGCGCTGAAGCGCTCCGGAACACGGGCGCAGACCACCTCGTCGGCGATCGTTCGGAACTCCTCACACGTGTCAGGCGCGCCGACGGGGACCGCTACGACGATCCGGCTGGGCGCGCGAGCGCGCACAGCCTGCACCGCCGCCTTCATTGTCGACCCCGTCGCCAGGCCATCGTCGATCAGCAACACGACTCGGCCGGAGAGTTCCGCCGCCTGTCGACCCTCACGGTAGACGCGCTCTCGTCGTTCGAGCTCCGCCTGTTCCTCACGCGCGGCCTCATCGATAATCGCATCCGGAATCCTGTACCACCTGACTACATCGTTGTTCAGGACGCGGACACCGCCCGACGCGATCGCGCCCATCGCGAGCTCGCGATGACCTGGCAGGCCGAGCTTGCGTACGAGAAACACGTCAAGTGGGGCCGCGAGCGCGCGGGCGACTTCGTAGGCCACCGGAACGCCGCCTCGCGGTAACGCGAGCACGACAAGGTCAGTTCTGCCGGCGAAACGTTCGAGTCGCCGAGCGAGCTCCGCGCCTGCGTCGCGGCGGTTGGTGAATGGCTGTTGCTGCTCGAGGTGGTTAGAAGGCCTGGTACTCATGAGCCGTACCTCACCCTGATTGCCGATGGGGTGAATCCTATTGCAGTATTCACGCCGACGGCACCTGATGAGAGGAGACGAAGGTAACGGATCCACACACGAAGCAACGAAGAGAACGAACAAAACGAAGCCACTTCGTTTACTCTGTTTTGTTCGTTGCTTCGTTTTGACATCGGTTCTCTTCGTGCTGCTTCGTTTTGTGTCTGGGCACCAGATTGGTGAGCGGGCCGCCGAATTCGTAAGTTCAGAAACGGCCGTTTCGTGGCGACGGGCACCGCATTCGTGATTGGAAGCCCCGGCCTGGCGGCATTTGCCTTGCGTTGCACCGGATACCGTTGTGACTGCAGAGCCGCCCGATCCATTCGCCGGGCCCACGCAACCAGAAAAGCCAAGCGCGCGCGGCGCCGCTCTCGGCGCTGCCGGGATTCTGGTCGGAGCGCTCCTGCTGTTTCCCGCGACAGGTCGCGCGGCATGGGAGCAGATAGCGGAGTTCCTGAGTCTCAAAGGAAAGCCGGAACCGGCGTCTGCGAACGTCCTCTCCGAGCACGAGATCGAGGTGCTCGATTCCATGGCGCCACAGGAACAGGCGACGCTCCTGCTCGAGCGATCGATCAATCATTACCACGGCGCGAACGATCAGATTGTCGCGCGCGTCGATCGATGGCGCGGCCGCATTACGCTGGACGCGCGCTTGAACAACCTGTTCGTCACCGGGATCAATTCTGACGACCTGCGCGTGCGCGCTGCCGCGATCGAGGTCGACATCGCCGCACGCAATCTCGAGAAATCGGACGCGACGGTCGACCGCCTCGAGACCATTGCCCGGACGGGGGAGCAGGGACCGCGCGCGAATGCCCTGTGGGATCTCGGACTGCTCGGCAGTCGCGGTGTGCAGCCAGGACGCATCAGCGACATCCTCCTCGGATCGATTCACGATTCGAACGTCAACATCCGGTACTGGGCCGTCGAAGGGCTTGCGTACCTCGGGAGTGACGAGGCGGTCGAACCCCTGCTCCAGATCTTTCACGACGATCCGTCGCCAATGATTCGTGAACGCGCGGCCTGCGGCCTGGCCCAGTCAGGAATGCTGAGCGCTGTGCAGCGGCGTACGGCCGTGCCGCGCCTCCTGGATTTCGCCGAAGACTTTTCACTCGACGACCAGACCCGCAAGTGGGTGTTCCAGGCGCTCCGCGATATCACGGGCCAAAGCCTTCCACACGATCCCTCCGCCTGGCGGAGCTGGTACAACAGCACCGAACGGTAGCACGCCAGTTACTTCAGCATCCTGCTAGACTCGGCAGCCATGCGCGATTCGTGGCAGAAGCGAATCGACCGCGCGTCGGAGCTGGCCGCACGAGACGAGGCGGTGAGACCGCTGCTCGACGCCTACGGGCGTCTGCTCGTCCTCCAGCGGGACTGCTACGCATCGTTGCACGCACATTCAGCGCGGCTGTCTGGTGCCCTCGAACGCGATCTGGCGACGGTGAGGGCGTGCGTTCCCCGAATCCTCAACGAGATCGCCAGGACCGGCCCGCCGCGCCTCGCGGAACAAGCGCGGCAGATGATCGACGGCGGCGAGTCGGCCATCGATTCAATGCTTCTCATGGGATGGCGGACGCCGTCGGACGAGCATTTCTTCGCCAAAGCCGTCTTGCAATCCTACGCGAACTGCCTTGCGACCGATGGTCTACACCCGATCGATCGCGATCTGCCGCGCGCCGACAACGTGTGCCCCTTCTGCGGCGGCGCGCCGCAGGTGTCGATTCTCCATCACGCGGCGGACACCGATGGCGGCGGCCGCGAACTGCTCTGTGCCACGTGCTTGACCACGTGGCCATTCCGTCGCCTGCTGTGCGCGCGATGCGGCGAAGAGGACGAGCGGCAGCTCGGATATTTCCACTCGCCCGCGTACGATCACCTGCGCGTCGACGCGTGCGACACGTGCAAGCACTATTTGAAATCCGTCGATCTCACCCGGCTCGGCCGTGCCGTCCCCATCGTCGACGAGGTCGCGGGGGCGCCGCTCGATCTCTGGGCGCGCGAGCGCGGGTACGAGAAGATTGAACTGAACCTTCTCGGGCTTTGACGAGACGCTTTGTGGTATGTTGATCGAAGCCCTTGGTCGTCGTGTCTCGGAGGAGCAGATGGCGATCTCCCGGCGCACGTTCCTGCAGCGTTCTCTCGCGGGTGGCGCGGCGATCACAGCGTTCGGATTCGACGTCACACCCATTTACGCTCAGGCCAAGTCCCTCAAGATTTCGCGCACGACGGAAACCCGCAGCACCTGCCCCTACTGTTCAGTCAGTTGCGGCATCATCATCCACACGCTTGGCGACAAGGCCAAGAACGCGATCCCGCAGGTCGTGCACGTTGAAGGCGATCCCGATCATCCCATCAACCGCGGCACGTTGTGTCCCAAGGGCGCCTCGCTCGAACAGGACATCCTGAACGAGCGCCGCCTGCTGAACCCGCAGGTGCGCCGTCCGGGCGCGGATCGCTGGGAAGACATCGGCTGGGACCAGGCGATCGACGAGATCGGCCGCTGGGTGAAGAAGACGCGCGACGCGACGTTCGTGGAGAAGGATCCGCGCGGACGCACCGTCAATCGCTGTGAAGGCCTCGCCTGGAACGGCGGCTGCACCGATACGAACGAATTCAATTATCTCGTCGTCAAGACGATGCGCAGCCTGGGGGTCTGCTACCTGGAAAACCAGGCCCGGGTTTGACACGGGCCAACGGTCTCCAGTTTGGGGCCCACATTCGGACGCGGCGCGATGACGAACGGGTGGATCGACATCAAGAACACCGACATGATGTTGATCATGGGTGGCAATCCGGCCGAGAACCACCCGTGCGGCTTCAAGTGGCCGATTGAAGCCAAGCTCCATCGCAATGCGAAGATGATCGTCGTCGACCCGCGCTTCACGCGGACGGCGGCGAATGCCGACCTGTTCCTGCAGATTCGCGCCGGCAGCGACATCGCGTTCCTTGGCGGCCTGATCAACTACGCGATCGCGCAGAATCGGATCGCGCACGACTATCTCGTCAACTACACGAACGCGTCCTTCATCGTTCAGGAAGGATTCAAGCTGCCCGAGGACGGTTTGTACTCCGGCTTCGATCCGTCCACGCAGATTTACAACAAGTCGACGTGGAACTACGAGGCGGGCGGCCGCGTCAGCGCCGCCCCGGTTGCGGCGGCAGGCGATACCGCGAAAGGCGGTGGAGGTACTTCCCAGGCCGACGCGCCAGCACCGTCAGGCGGCGCACCACCTTCGGCGAAATCATCGCAGCCCCGGACGGGTCTTGGATACGCGGCGCAGGGACCGGGCGGCGCGAAAGCGGGTGCCGGCGGATCGCACCCCGGCGGTCAGGCAGCCGCAGCCGGCGCGCCACCGTCGTTGCCTCCCAACGTCGCGTACGATCCATCACTCCAACATCCACGGTGCGTCTTTCAACTCTTGAAGCAGCAGTACTCGCGCTACACGCCGGAGATGGTGGAGCGGATCACCGGGATTCCGAAAGACCAGTTCCTGAAAGCCGCCGATCTGTTCACGTCGGTCCGCATCAACGGCGACATGAAGAAGGTGTCGACGATCATCTACGCCGTGGGCTGGACGCAGCACACCTTCGGCACGCAGATCATCCGCACGGCGGCGATGCTGCAGCTCCTGCTGGGCAACGTCGGGCGTGCGGGCGGCGGGGTCAACGCCCTGCGTGGACATTCGAACATCCAGGGGGCGACGGATCTGGCGGGCGTCTTCGACATCCTGCCCGGATACCTGAAGATGCCGAATCCCGATGACGGCGATTTCGCGACGTACGTGAAACGAATCACGCCAACGGCATCGAACCCCGCCGAGTGGCAGTCGTACAACTACTGGTCGAACACGTCCAAGTTCGCCGTCTCGTTCCTCAAGGCGATGTACGGCGACGCCGCGAAAAAGGAAAACGACTGGGCCTTCAGCTACTTGCCGAAGATCGATCGCAACTACGCGTGGGCGCAGATCTGGGACGACATGTATGCGGGCAGAATCAAGGGGCTGCTCGCCTTCGGGATGAACGGCGTCCAGATCGGGCCCAACTCGCGGAAGAACATCGACGCGCTGAAGAAGGCGGACTGGCTCGTCGTCGGCGAGATCTATCCGGACGAGACGAGCGAGTTCTGGCGCGCACCGGGCACCAGCGCGGACGAGATGAAGAAGATCCAGACGACGGTCTACCGTCTCCCGTGCGCGGGCTTCGCCGAGAAGGACGGGACGTTCGTCAATTCCGCGCGCTGGCTGCAGTGGAAGAACGTCGCGGTACCGCCGCCAGGAGACGCTCGGCTGGACCAGGACATACTGGCCCAGATCTTCTTGAAGGTGCGCGAGCTCTATCAGAAGGAAGGCGGCAAATTCCCCGATCCGATCCTCAACGTGCGCTGGCCGTACACGCAGCCGGATCACCCGGCACTCGCGGAAGTGGCTCGAGAGATCAATGGTCAGGCGCTCGCAGAAATTACGGATCCAACCGGACAGGGCGCGCCGTCCATCAAGGCGGGGCAGCAAATCCCCGGGTTTGCGTGGCTCAAAGACGACGGCACGACACTCTGCGGCAACTGGTTGTACAGCGGATCCTGGACCGAAGCGGGCAATCAGATGGCGAGGCGCGGCACCGACGATCCGTCGGGCCTCGGCATCTACCCGAACTGGGCATGGTCGTGGCCCGCGAACCGGCGCGTTATGTACAACCGGGCCTCGTGCGATCCATCCGGGAAGCCCTGGGACGCGACGCGGCGGCAGATCTGGTGGAACGAAGGCTCCGGTAAATGGGTCGGCAACGACGTGCCCGACTTCAAGGTGGACTCGAAGCCCTCGGATCACATGGGGCCGTTCATCATGAATCCGGAAGGGGTCGGCCGGCTGTTCGCGCCGCTCTCCGCGTTCGCAGAAGGACCGTTCCCCGAACATTACGAGCCAATCGAGAGTCCGATTACGAACCCGCTCCATCCCGCGCAATCGAACAACCCGGTCGTGAGGAAAATGAAATCGCCGCTCGACAAATATGGTGAACCGGCCGGCGGGTTCAACATCGTCTGCACGACCTACCGGCTGACCGAGCACTATCACTACTGGACGAAGAACAATCCGATGAACGTGCAGCTCGTGCCGGAGCCATTCGTCGAGATCCCGGTGGAGCTCGCCGACGACATGGGTCTCAAGGGAGGCGAGCGCATCAAGGTGACGAGCGCGCGCGCGTCCTATGTGGCAAAGGCAATGGTGACGCGACGCATCAAGCCGATGATGATCGACGGCAAGAAGACGTATCAGATCGGCATCCCGATTCACTGGGGCTATCGCGGGATCGCCGAAGACGCCGGCCGCACGTCGCTCGATTCGGCGAACCTGCTGTCGCCGACGGTGATCGACCCGAACGCATACACGCCGGAGTTCAAGGGGTTCCTGGTCAAGTTAGAGAAGGCCTAACCAATGCCCAGCGGGACATTGCAGATCAAAGCGATATCCGCGCACTCGGGTCCGATCCCCGGGCAGGGCGTGCAGCGCGAAGAGGACGTCTGCAAGTACATCGACGTCACCACGTGCATCGGATGTAAGGCGTGCGAAGTCGCATGTGTCGAGTGGAACGACATGCCGTTCCAGCAGACCACGTTCGACAACACCTACCAGACGATGCCGGCGACGGCGTGGAACTACTGGAACCTGATCAAGTTCAACGAGCACCAGCGCGATGACGGGTCCTTGATGTGGCTGATGCGCAAGGACCAGTGTATGCACTGCGAGGATCCCGGCTGCCTGCGCGCGTGTCCCGCGGACGGCGCGATCGTGCAGTACACGAACGGCATCGTTGATTTTCAGCAGGAAAACTGCATCGGCTGTCAGTACTGCGTGTCAGGGTGCCCGTTCGACATTCCAAAGTTCAATAGTTCGACGAAGAAGGTTTATAAGTGCACGTTGTGCTCCGACCGCGTCGGTCAGGGGCTCGAGCCCGCGTGCATCAAGGCGTGCCCCACGGGCTGTTTGAAGTTCGGGACCAAGACAGACATGCGCGCGCTCGCGGATGCGCGGGCGCAGCAGTTACGCGAGCATTCGGGATTTGCCAATGCCGGCGTCTACGATCCGCCGTCAGTTGGCGGCACGCACGTCATCTATGTGCTGCACGACGCCACGAAACCGGAGCAGTACGGCGGATTGCCTGCCAATCCAGTCATTCCGCCGACTTACACGATCTGGAAGCGCGCGGCGAAGCCCATCGGATTGCTGCTGGCGTTGTTGGCCGCGCCCGTCGCATTCTTCCATTACGTCATGGAAGGGCCGAAGGAACCGGCACCATGAATGGCGCGATCGAACGGTTCGACGATCGCGCGCGACGGCGCGTCGGGGCCTACGGGCGCACGATGGTGCGCGAGAACGAGCTGGTGCGGCATCCCGTCTATACGCGCGTGCTCCACTGGAGCGTCGCGATCTTTTTCATTCTGGCCCTCCTCTCCGGGTTCGCGATTTACAGTCCGTGGCTCTATCGCGCGCTGACGCCGCTCTTCGGCGGCGGGCCGACGACACGCCTGCTGCATCCGTGGTTCAGCCTCGGTTTCGTCATCTTCTTCGCGTTCCAGATCCTGAACTGGCTGGAGCCGATGACGTGGACGTCCGACGACCGTCGATGGATGAAGCAGGTGAAAAGCTATGTGACCAACAAAGAGCCCGTCGAGCCCGAGTACGTGGACTTCTTCAACGGGGGACAGAAGCTTTACTTCTGGGCGATCGTGGCGAGCGCGGTCGTGTTCCTGCTCTCTGGCTTTCCGATGTGGTTCCCGAAGACCTTCGGCCGGATCACAGTAGACATCGGCTACGTGCTGCACGACATCGCCGCGCTGGTGATGCTGGTCGGCTTCATCGTTCACCTCTACGAAGGAACGGGCGCGCAGCCCGGCACGTTCCAGGCGATGACGCGCGGCACGGTCGAGCGCCGCTGGGCATGGACCCACCATCCGGCGTGGTACCGGCGCGCGACGGGGCGCGATCCGCGCACCGATTACGAGCAGGCGCGGCAGCGCAGTAGTCGCCCTCCGGACCCAACCGCGCGGACAGATCTGAAATGAAAAAAGCCTATAGCGTATGCGGCATCGCCGCGCTGGCGATGGGAGTCCTGGTCGTGTCTGCGTCCATCGCGCGTGCGCAGGTGCTGATCAAGGTGAACGACGATGTGAATTTCAAGCTGGGGGTGCTCGGGCAGTTCCAGGTCGACACGATCAAGGACAACGGCACCGACGTTACCGCCAGCAACCTCTTCGTGCGGCGACTGCGACTGCTTTTCGGCGGGCAGGTCGCGAAGAGCGTGACCTTCTTCGTCGAGACCGACACACCAAACCTCGGGAAGACGCTCGCTACCGGCAAGAACATCACCCCTGCCACGATCATCCAGGACGCGTACGGCGAGTTCAAGCCCTCGAACGGCTTTTCTGTCGACGCCGGCCTGATGTTCGTGCCGTTCTCACGCAACAGCATCCAGAGCGCGGCGACGCTTCTGCCGATCGACTACGGTGCGTACACGTTCAGCCAGAGCGCGCCGACCCAATCCTCCACGGGCCGCGACACGGGCTTCCAGGCCAAGGGGAACTTCGTCAAGAACCGGCTCGAGTACCGGATTGGCGCATTCCAGGGACTCCGCAATGCGCGCTCGAACAACGCGCTGCGCTACGCCGGCCGCCTGCAATACAACGTGCTGGATCCGGAGACAGGCTTCTTCTACGCCGGCACCTATGTCGGCGCGAAGAAGATCCTTGCGATCGGCGCAGCGTTCGACACGCAGAGTCACTATCACGCGTATGACGCCGACGTTTTCACCGAATATCCGTTTGGACCGGGTGCCTTTAACGGTCAGCTCGATCTCACGCACTTCGACGGCGACGTGACGCTCGCGACGCTGCCGAAGCAGAACGATGTGCTCCTGGAGATCGGGTATCTGGTGCGCGCAATCAAGGTCACGCCCGTGCTGCAGTTCGTGCACCGCGATGTGGTCAATCTCACGGCAACACCGGACGAGACGCGGACGTCCATCGGCGCAAACTACTGGTGGGCGGCGCACAACGCCAGCATCAAGGCGGCCTACGTCCACATCGACCCCAAGGGCGGTGCGGCGCAGCACGAGTTCACCATCCAGCTCCAGCTCTTTTACTACTGACGCTCTCTTGCAATTGGGACGGCCGTCACGTGTCCACGCACGACCTCACGCGAAGGGTCGCGGAGAACGCAAAGAACTCTTGGGTTGCACGCATGTGATACGTTCGTACACTTCCCAGCTACCAATTCCACATTGTCCCATCCAGCCTGCGATTGACGGGCAGGTACGCGCGCTCGTACGGAAACTTCTTCGCGAGCGCTTCGTCGAGATCGACGCCGTGGCCCGGGGTCTCGGCGGGATGGAGGTAGCCATTCACGTAGCGGTAGCCGTGTGGAAACACCTCGAGCGTGGCGCGCGAGTGCGGCATGTATTCCTGGATGCCGAAATTCGTGACGGAGATGTCGAAGTGAAGCGCCGCCCCCATCGTGACTGGCGAAAGATCTGTCGCGCCATGACATCCCATCTGCACGTGATACATGTCCGCGAACGCGGCGATCTTCTGCAGCGCCGTGATGCCGCCGCCGTGCAGCGACATGCGGAGATAGTCGATCAACTGCTCGGTGATCAGCAGCTTCGAATCCCAGACCGTGTTGAAGATCTCGCCGACCGCGAGCGGCGTCGTGGTGTGCTGGCGGATGATGCGAAAGCCTTCCTGCAGTTCGGCGGGCACGGCGTCTTCCATCCAGAACAGGTGAAAAGGCTCGAGCGCCTTTCCAAGACGCGCCGCCTGGATCGGGGTCAGCCGGTGATGGACGTCGTGAAGCAGGTGAACGTCCTCACCGAATGCCTTGCGCAGCTCTTCGAAGAGCGTCGGGACGAACTGCAGGTACTTTTCGGATGACCAGGCGCTCTCCGATGGCAGCCCCTTCTGTGCCGGCTCGTACGGTTGACTGTCGGTCGAGACGCCGTAAAGGCCCGCCAGTCCTGGAACGCCACACTGCGCGCGCACCGCGAGGTATTTCTGATCGATGTGCCGGCCGACCTCGTCGATCGTCTCGGCGATTGTCCCGCCATTCGCATGGCCGTAGACCATCACGCCACTGCGCGCTTTGCCGCCGAGCAGGTTGTACAACGGCGTGTTCAGGGCCTTGGCCTTGATATCCCACAGCGCCACGTCGACCGCGGCAATCGCCATCATCGTCACGGGTCCCTTGCGCCAGTAGCCGCCGCGGTAAAGGTATTGCCAGATGTCCTCGGTCTGGAACGGATTGCGGCCGATCAAGCAGGGGACGACGTGATCGGCGAGGTAGGTGGCGACGGCGAGCTCACGTCCGTTCAGCGTCGCGTCGCCGAGACCGTATACGCCTGAATCGGTATAGATTTTCAGGGTGACGAAGTTGCGTCCCGGGCTGCAGACCACCACCTTCGCGTCGCTGATCTTCATCGCCGTCAATCCTATGATGTTCGCGGGGAGGGCCGCAGAATGAATGCATTGAAGCGTTTCGAGTCGATTGCCTACTCGCTGCTCCGCATCGTGGCCGGATTCCTGTTCGTCTTTCACGGACTCCAGAAGATTCTGGGCATGTTTGGCGGGCCGCGCTTCGCGCTGGCCTCGATGCCAGGCGCCGCCGGCATTATCGAAATCGTAGGTGGCGTGCTGGTCATGATCGGGCTGTTCGCCACGCCTGCGGCGTTCATCTGCAGCGGCGAGATGGCGTTCGCCTATTTCATGGTTCATCAGCCGAAGGCCAGATGGCCGATTCAGAATCAGGGTGAGCTGGCCGTCTTGTACGCGTTTCTGTTCCTGTTCATCGCGACTCGTGGGAACGGCGTCATCAGCGTCGGCAGGGGCAGAGGCTGAGGGCATGCCGGAAAACTGATTGAAATTTCAGCATTCCTGCACTCCTGAGCCTCCCGTTTGAGCGGCGTCACGACAGGGGCCGCAATCGAGGTACCGACTCTACGTATCGAACCTGCTGATTGGATGCATCGGGGAGGGCGCACGTGCCCGGGAACTGGCGTACGTTCCCGCCTCCGGACGCGGGACCGAACTCAATGGGATTTTTCGAGCGACGCCTGCACCTGCCTGGCGTGGTCGAGGTGCACTGCGAACGCCGGCGATACTTTCACGCGGAGGCCTTGAGCTCGGCGTTCTTCGGGCCCGGGATCAGCGTCTTATCGACCGCCGCCGACACGAACAGCGAACCTGCTACGATAATGAACGCACGTTTCATTTGGATTGGCTTCCCTCGTGTACTGAATTCGCGCAGCATTTTATCGCATGCCT
>Ga0066677_10000090_pt1 | contig 28834 bp, 24 predicted proteins | sample GraSoiAngelo_126_FD_62299 | JGI IMG/M metagenome (GOLD analysis project Ga0066677, IMG submission 62299) | Grasslands soil microbial communities from the Angelo Coastal Reserve, California, USA - 14_0927_09_20cm | ecosystem: Environmental > Terrestrial > Soil > Grasslands | place: USA... | reverse complement strand
GACCTCAAGCGCCGACCATGATGAACTTCACCACCTGCGCGAGATTAAACCCGGCGTGCCCGACCATCGGACCGAGGATCGAGCGCCGCCGCAGGTAGATCGCGCCCCAGAACGCGCCGAGGATCGCGGTGGCGATGGCCACGTCGTGTCCCTGCGGCAGATGGCCCAGGCCGAAGATCACGCTGAAGAGCACGAGACCGAGCGCGCCGCCGCCGAGGTATTGCTCGAAGCGCCGCAGCACGAACGCGCGTTGCACTTCTTCTCGCACCCCGCCGGCGATCATCACCACCACCGCGAAGAGGACCGCGTTCGCGCGCGTGTGCGCCAGGTCCTGCAGGGGATTGCGTGGCACGTTCCGGAGTCCGGGGACGACCAGTTGCAGGAGCAGCAGCACGCCGACGACGACAGTGAACGATGCGGGAATCAGCGCCACGCCAAACAGCAGCTCGCGCGTGTGCGGGCGCGCCGCGAGGAACATCTCGCGTGGCGATTCACGATGCGCGCGCAGGAAAAACAGGATAAGGCCGATGAGGACGGCCGTGTCGAGCAGGGTCAGCGAGAACACGAACGGCGGCGAGAGCTGGCCACCCGCGACGACCGGCTTCATTCCGAACGTCGTCAGCACCGTGATGAGGATCAGTTGTGTGGGAAACCCGGAGCACAGGATGACTTCGAGCGCCGCGGCTGCTCGTTCAACGGGCAGGATCGCTCGCTGAAAGGGACGGCCGGCGAGCTCCGGCGAACCTTCGATGGCGTCGTCGGACACTCGCCGAATCTAACACGGCTCACGGCTCGCGGCTTGTGACTCAGGGCAGTGCCGAAGCCATGAGCCAGCGCGAGCCGTGAGATATCAGTCTTAAGGCTATTTGCGATTCGGCACTCTGAACGTCACCGGCGCCGTGAGCCGCACCGCAAGGCGCGCGCCGCTGCCGAGGCGAACTTCCTTGCCGCGCGTCGACAGCACGTAGCCCGTGCCTGCCGCTCCGCCGATCACCGCTCCCTTCGCCGCGCCGCTCTTGCCGCCCACGAGACGGCCGACTACCGCGCCGCCCGCCGCGGGCGCGATAATCTGCAGCGTATCCTTCTCTTTGGTCGCCGGCGCCACGCGTGATACCGTCGCCGTGCTGATCCTGGTCGTCCCTTCTCCCGGCGTGTCGAGCTGATTGAAGCGCATCGCGACCATGCCGCGCCCCTTGACCTTGCCCGGACGCCGCGCTGCGGTCACATGACCACTGATCGCCGTGCCTGCGGGCAGCACTTCAACGCCGCCGATCGTGACGGCGCGTCGCAGCGCGCCGTGCACCGGCTGCTCGACGCGGCTGATGTCCGATCCAACGGACGTTTCGAGCGTCACGGGCAACACCGTACCGGCCGGGATCGTGACCTCGCGATAATCGGTCGCCTTGCCCGTCGAACCAACAGCTCTTGGATCCGCGAGATCCGAGGCGACGCCTGCATGGCCGGCACTCGGAACCTTCAGCGTCTCCGGCTCGCGCGAGCACGCACCGATCAGTGCCGCGCCGCAGAGCAGGACGAAGATGCGCTTCATAAAACTGTCCTCCGACAGCCGTTAGTGCAATGGTCGTACCCCGGCCTCAAACTCAGCCTCAACGCTGACGAGAGGAACGATCGCCGAAGCCGGTAATTCTTACGCTGCCGGTGGTACACTCGGATTTGTGACTACGCTGACAGAAACGGATCGCATGTCGACCGAAGAGCCAGAAGATCGTGCCGGGATTCCCGCCGAACGCGTCCTGATCGTCGAGGACGATCCGTCCACGCGCATCGGATTGACCGAGCTCGTCGGCGCCTGGGGCTTTCACACAGACGCGGCCGCCAACGGTGAAGAAGCGCTGCAGAAGGTCACGACTTTCCGGCCGGCGATCATCGTGTCGGACCTCGTCATGCCGCGGATGGGGGGGCTCGAGCTGCTGCGCGCGCTCAAGGACCAGCTATCCGATCTCACGCTCATTCTGCTGACCGCGCAAGGCACCGTCGAGAGTGCCGTCGAGGCGATCAAGGAAGGTGCGTACGATTACCTGAGTAAGCCAGTCGACCCGCAGCGGCTGAAGATCCTGCTGCAGAAAGCGGTCGAACGTCAGGAGACGCTGCGCGAGGTGAAGCACCTCCGCCGCCAGCTTCGCGAGCAGGGGAGCTTCGGGCGGATCGTCGGCAACAGCCCCGGCATTCGAAGCGTCTATCGCGTCGTCGAACAGGCGGCGCCGACCAACGCATCTGTGCTGATCTGGGGCGAATCGGGAACCGGCAAGGAGCTCATCGCGCAGACGATTCACGAGCTGAGCCCGCGATCGTCGTTTCCGTTCGTCGCGATCAATTGCGCCGCGATTCCGGAGACGCTGCTCGAGAGCGAGATCTTCGGGCACGAGAAGGGCGCGTTCACCGGCGCGCACGATCGGCGCACCGGCGTCTTCGAGCTCGCGCACCGCGGCACGCTGTTTCTCGACGAGATTGCGGAGATGCAGCCCGCGACGCAGGTGAAGCTGCTGAGGGTGCTGCAGGAGCGGACGTTCCGGCGGCTCGGCGGCCGCCAGGAGCAAACGGTCGATGTCCGCGTCATCGCGGCGACGAACATGAATCCGGCGGATGCTGTCCGCAACGGCAAGCTGCGGGAAGACCTCTATTACCGCTTGAACGTCTTCGCAATCGAGCTGCCGCCGCTGCGCGAGCGCCGCGAAGACGTGCCGCTGCTGATCCAGCGGTTCCTCAACGAGTTCAATGCCGTCAACGGCAAGTCGGTGCGCGCGGTCGATCAGGATGCGATGCAGATCCTCGAGCAGTATCCGTGGCCGGGCAACATCCGCGAGCTGCGAAACGTCATGGAGCGTGCGACGATCCTCTCGGACGCCGACTTCATCACGACCACGCATTTGCCGCCGCTGCTGGTGACGAAGGGGGAGGAAACGCTGCCTACCGTCACGCTCTCGCCCGGGACGACCGTCGACGAAGCGGAGCGCCGCTTGATCGTGCTGACGCTCGAGCACACGCGCAACAACAAGACCCGGGCGGCCGAGATCCTCGGCATCAGCCTGAAGACGCTGCACAACAAGCTGAATCGGATGAAAGAGGAAGAAGGAGGCAGGAGGCAGGAGTCCTGACTCCTGTCTTCTAATGTCGATCAAATCGCGCCAGGTGGCCGGCGTGACCTCCCTCGTCGTGGTCATCGTCGCGGTGTTGTCGGCGTACCATCTTGCCACGCTCGCGCGACTGAGCCTGCAGGAGAGCGCGTCGCGCGGCGAGCTGCTCGGGCAGGCGATCTTCCAGCGCGCGCGGGACGTCGTCCCCACGACGAACGACGCGGCGTCCGCGTATCTTGCGCTGCAGAAAGACGGCGGCATCCGCTCGCTGCTCGAGTCGGCAGCGTGCTGCTCTGAGAACGTCATGTACGCGGCAATCGTCAACCGCGAAGGCATTGCCGTCGCGCACAGCTTCCCCGCCTACCAGGGTCAGCGCCTTCCCGAGCAGGAAGACCTCAAGAAGATCGTCGATGAGGGGTCGATCGATCTACTGCGCAATGTCTACTCGGATCGTACGTTCGAAATCCGCCAGCTGCTGGTGTTCGGGGACCAGGACTTCGGGTCGATTCGCATCGGGGTGTCGACGCTGCTCGTCAAGAGCCAGCTGCAGAAGGCCTTCAAGGCGGCCGCGCAGAACGTATTGATTGCGCTGCTGGTGTCCTCGTTCGTCGCGATCCTGCTCGCGCAGTGGATGCTGAGGCCGATCCACGTGATCCAGAGCGGCCTCTCGCGGCTCGGGCGCGGCGAACTCGATGTGCGGCTCGAGCTGCCGGACGGCGAGGAGTTCAAGGGCCTCGGCACGTCGTTCGAAGCGGTGAGCGCGCAGCTCTCGGCGTCGCGCGCGAAGGCGCTGTCGTCACCGACGGAGTTCGAGACGGTCGTCGAGAACCTCGAGGACGCGGTCGCATTGTTCAATCCCGATGGCGATCTGATCTTCTGCAACCCGGCAATGGGTTCGCTCCTGCCCGGATTCTCCCTGGCGCAGACGCGGCGGCTGTCTGAAATGGCGCCGGAGGACGACGCCGTGCGACAGCTCGTCGAACGCACGCTCGCCGCGCATCGGCCGCAGGGGCCCGTGTCCGTGTCCAACGATCAAGGTGAAGAGCGGCTGCTGATGACGCATCCGATCGACGACGCAGACGACAAGTTCGTCGGTGCGATGCTCGTCGCGCGCAACCTCGCATACCTGAACCAGGTACACTCCACGCTGAACTACTCACGCAAGCTCGCGGCGCTCGGACGGTTGATGGCCGGCGTCGCGCACGAAGTGAAGAATCCCCTCAATGCGATGACGATTCACCTCGAGCTGCTCCGGCAGAAGCTTGTGAGGGCGCAGCTCGTGCCCGTTGGCGTTGGTGTTCTTCCGGCTCAAGCCGGAAGCCACGAGATGGCGGAAGGAGACGCGCGCGGGGGTCACGATACCGACTCCCGTGGCTTCCGTCTTCAGGCGGAAGATCAAGTTGCGGCGAACGCAGTCGGGGGCCTCGTCGACAGCAACATCACCAAACACGTCGATATCATCGGCAAGGAGATCCAGCGCCTCGATCAGGTCGTGGGCGGTTTCCTGAAGTTCGCGCGTCCCGACGAGCTCAAGTTGCAGCCAGTCCACCTGGCATCGATCATCAGCGACGTGTCGACGACGGTCGCGCCCGAAGCCGAGCGGATGCACGTGGCGGTGAGGCCCGACTGTCCGCGCGAGCTCCCGGAAATCAATGCGGACCCGGCGATGCTCAGCCAGGCGATCCTGAACCTCGCGCTGAACGGGTGCCAGGCCATGCCGAACGGCGGCACGCTGAAGCTGTCGTGCCGCACCACGTCGCGCAAACGCGTAGAGATCGATGTCGAGGACACCGGCGTCGGCATCCCACCCGATCACCTGCAGAAGATTTTTGATCTGTACTTCACGACGAAGGAGAAGGGCAGCGGCATCGGCCTCTCGATGGTCTACCGTATCGTCCAGCTCCACGACGGCGAAGTCGAGGTGCAATCTACGCCGGGCGTCGGAACAAGGTTTAGACTGATCTTTCCACAAGCCTGATTGGCAGTTGATAGTTTCCCGCAGCCGGGTTCCGGTTTCCAGAACCGCATCTTCTAACTGGCAACTGGCAACTCGCAGCGATCGAAGGTTGATATGAGGAAGGCGCTCCTACTCATCCCGCTGATTGGTCTCGCTCCGATGCTAGGTGCATGCGCCGTGGCGAGCGCGAAGAGCAAGCCAGCCGAGCGGCCGCCGCTGGCCGTGCCGCCACCGCCGCCGCGCGTGATCGAGTCGGCGCCGCAGCCGGATCCGGTGCCGGAACCAGTAGCGGATCTGCCGCCGGCCCCTGTGCCGAACAAGCCGCCGCGCGCGGCTCGCGACACCGGTCCACGGCAGGAACCGCCAAAGGCGCCTGAAACGAAGACTGGGGAAGCGACTCCGGCGGAGCCTCCCGCGCCATCGCCCACCGTGGCCCAGCCTGCGCCGCAACTCCGCACGCCGCAGACGGCGGACACGACGGAAGCCGAACGCAACGTGCGAACGACGATCGATCGCGCGAACAAGTCGCTCGGCGGCGTGAACTATGCCCCGCTGAACAACGACCGCAAGAAGGCCTACAACGACGCCAAGATGTTCATCCAGGAAGCCGAGGAAGCCCTGAAGCGGGGGAACTTCGTCTTCGCCCAGGGAGTCGCGACGAAGGCCGAGACCTTGGCTCGTGAGCTGGCTGGGAAATAGGCTTCGGCGTTCAGGCTTCAGGCTTCAGGGGAGTCCTTCCGAGTCGCGCCGATTCGGCTCATCTCGCTTGCCGGAAGCCTGGAGCCGCAGGGCCCGAAGCCAGAAAATAGGTCAGCCGAAAGAAGCCCGCGTCAAATCGCGCGATTTGTCGATATCTTGCGCGTGCCCTAAAGAAAGTGCACAATATATAGTGGATCAGCGCTTGACAACGGCGTAAACGGGGTCCATATTGGTCCGCCAGCCGACGGACGGGAGTGGGGCTTCCCAGCCCCCCAGCAATCGCCGATCTGGCGCGCTGTTCCAACAACACTTTTTCTCGTCTGGGGCCGACCCGTGGGGATGGGTGTCGGCTGCCATTGGTCCGGAGGAAGCATGGAAAGAGGCGCTTCGCCTGTGAGCCCGACGCCGCGGTCGGGCGTGTCGGAATCGACCCGAGTGGCTCAACCGACCGTGCCCGGCCTGGAGTACGAACGGTTCTTCACCAACGAAGGCGTGGATCCATTCGACGAAATCGAATGGGATCTGCGTGCGGCGGTCATCGGCAGCGAAAAGGGCGAGGTCGTCTTCGAGCAGCGCGATGTGGAGATCCCGAAGTTCTGGTCCCAGCAGGCCACGAACATCGTCGTCTCGAAGTATTTCCGCGGGCAGATCGGGACGCCGGAGCGCGAGAAGAGCGTCAAGCAGCTGATCGGCCGCGTCGTCGACACGATCACCGAGTGGGCGAGGAAGCAGAAGTATTTCGCGAGCGACGACGATCTGCAGGCGTTCTCCGATGATCTGAAGCACCTGCTGGTCTATCAGAAAGCGGCGTTCAACTCGCCCGTCTGGTTCAACGTCGGCTTCGAGAATGCGCCGCAGTGCTCGGCGTGCTTCATCAACTCGGTCCAGGACACGATGGAATCGATCCTGACGCTCGCGAAGACCGAAGGCATGCTGTTCAAGTACGGCTCGGGCACCGGCTCCAATCTCTCCAGCATTCGCTCGTCGAAGGAGCTGCTGGCGGGCGGCGGCACCGCGTCGGGTCCCGTGTCGTTCATGAAGGGCTTCGATGCGTTCGCGGGCGTCATCAAGTCGGGCGGCAAGACGCGCCGCGCGGCGAAGATGGTGATCCTCAACGCGGAGCACCCGGATATCCGCGCGTTCATCAACTGCAAGGTCGAGGAAGAGAAGAAGGCGTGGGCGCTGATTGATGCCGGCTATGACGGCTCGTTCACGGGCCCGGCGTACGGCTCGGTGTTCTTCCAGAACTCGAACAACTCCGTCCGCGTGACCGACGAGTTCATGCGCGCGGTGCTGGACGACGGCGAGTGGACGACGAAGGCGGTGCGCACGGGCGAGCCGATGGAGACCTACAAGGCGCGCGATCTGATGCGCCAGATCGCCGAAGGCACGTGGATCTGCGGCGATCCCGGCATGCAGTTCGACACGACGATCAACGACTGGCACACGTGCCCGAACACGGCGCGCATCAACGCGTCGAATCCCTGCTCGGAGTACATGTTCCTCGACGACACGGCGTGCAATCTATCGTCCATCAACCTCATGAAATTTGTGAGGGAGGACGGTGAGTTCGACGTCGCTGCGTTCGAGAAGGCCTGCCGCACGATGATCCTGGCGCAGGAGATCCTCGTTGACAATGCGAGCTATCCGACGCCGGCGATCGAAAAGAACTCGCACGCGTTCCGCCCGCTCGGTCTAGGCTACGCGAATCTGGGGGCGCTGCTGATGTCGCGCGGCCTGCCGTACGACAGCGAGTCGGGACGTGATTACGCGGCGGCGATTACCGCGCTGATGCACGGCGCGGCCTACGCGGAGTCGTCGCGCGTCGCGCGCGATCACGGCGGCCCGTTCGCCGGTTACGAGAAGAACAAGGAGCCGTTCCTGCGCGTCATGCGCAAGCACCGCGCCGCGGTGAAGGACATCGATAAGACGAACGTCCCGAAGGACCTCCTGTCCGCCGCGAAGAACGTCTGGGACGAGGTCATCGAGATGGGCGAGCAGCACGGCTTCCGGAACGCGCAGGCGACGGTGCTCGCGCCGACCGGGACCATCGGCTTCATGATGGACTGCGACACGACGGGCGTGGAGCCGGACATCGCGCTCGTGAAGTACAAGAAGCTCGTCGGCGGCGGGATGATGAAGATTGTCAACCAGACCGTCCCGATGGCGCTGAAGAGGCTCGGCTACACGCCGGCACAGATCAAGGACGTCATTGAGTACATCGACGAGCACGAGACGATCGAAGGGGCGCCGCACGTCAAGGAGCCGCACCTCGCCGTGTTCGACTGCGCGTTCAAGCCGATGCGCGGCGCGCGGTCGATTCACTACATGGGTCACATCAAGATGATCGGCGCCACGCAGCCGTTCCTGTCGGGGGCGATCAGCAAGACCGTCAACGTGCCGAAGGACGCGACCGTGGAGGAGATCCAGCAGGCCTACGTCGACGCGTGGCGGATGGGCGCCAAGGCGGTCTCGATCTACCGCGACGGCAGCAAGCGGACGCAGCCGCTGAACACGAGCAAGGCCGCGATCCTCGCGGCGGGCGCGAAGGACGCGTCCGGCAACGTGGTGTCCGGCTTCAGCCGGACGGAGCCGGTCCGCCGGAAGCTGCCGGACGAGCGTCATGCGATCACGCACAAGTTCGACATCGCGGGCCACGAGGGCTACATCACCGTCGGTCTGTTCGAGGATGGGATGCCGGGAGAGATCTTCCTCGTCATGGCGAAGGAAGGCTCGACGATCTCCGGCTTCGCGGACGCGTTCGCGCAGGCGATCAGCTACGCGCTCCAGTACGGCGTCCCGCTGCAGGACCTGGTGGACAAGTTCAGTCACGTCCGCTTCGAGCCGTCGGGGATGACGAAGAACCCCGACGTCCGCTTCGCGAAATCGATCGTCGACTACATCTTCCGGTGGATGGCGGCGAAGTTCCTGTCGGCGGAGGCGCAGTTCCGCGCGGGGGTGAACAACCGCGAAGAGGTCACGACGACGCCGGAGCAGCTGCCGCTCGATGTGGCGGCGACGGCGGGTCGCCCTGCGTCGTCCTCGCCCGTAGCGCAGCCCTTTAGGGCTGCATCGCCGTCATCGTTCGCCGCGATCCAGAATCAGGAGGACGCTCCCCCGTGTTCGACGTGCGGGTCGATCATGGTCCGGAGCGGTGCGTGCTACAAGTGCACCAACTGCGGCACGACGAGCGGCTGCGCGTAAGCACCCGCTCGTGTGGCTTCCGGCTTTAGCTGGAAGCTGGATTGTAGGGCGGGTCTTCAGACCCGCCTCGTTCGTAGGCCGGGACTTCAGACCCGGCGTTCAGGGCCGGCGCAAGCCGGCCCTTTTCATTTCGTAGGCGGTCAGGGGTGCGTACAATGCGTCATGCAGAAAGCGGCGCTCCGCTTTGGGAACGGATTCAAAGTCATCATCGGCAACCGTCGCGCGCAGGCGGCGACGATGACAATCGCGCCGGGTGACTCGGAAGGTGGACCCGACAATCGTCATCGCGGGGCGGATCAGTGGATGTTCGTGGAAGCCGGACGTGGCGTTGCCCTCGTCAACGGTCGGCGTCATGCGCTCCGCGCCGGAAGCCTGATCCTCATCGACCGCGGCAAACGCCACGAGATTCGGAACATCGGGCGCACGCCGCTTCGGACACTTAATCTGTACGTCCCTCCTGCCTACACGAAAGGCGGCGACGAGCTGCCGCGTGGCAGCAAGTAGACCATGTCCCCGCTCCATCGACACCTGGTGCTCCTTGTCGTCGCTCTCGCCGTCCTGCTCCCGGCCACTCCAGGCGGCCAGACGACGACAGCGCGTCCGCCGAAGCCGGTCCTTGGCGCCACGCCGCCGCCGCAATTGATTCCGGCGCCCGGCCTGGCGACGGATCAACCGTACGCACCACAGGCCATTCTCCCCGGCGGCATTGTCGTGCCGATTTTTCCGCCGGACTCGCCCCTGCTGAACAAGACAAGAATCCAGGAAGCCGAGGTCTACAACATGGCGGGCGTTCCCGGCCGCATCGCCAGCATCGTCAACGTCCATAACCCTTCAGTGGAGTTGCATCGCGTGCCTGCGTCGTTGAATACGGGAGCGGCGGTGATCGTCGTGGCTGGCGGAGGCCACAACACCCTCAACGTGGGATCCGAGGGCGCGGACTTCGTACCTTTCTTCTACAACTACGGGATCAATACGGTGATCCTGCGCTACCGTCTCCGGCGCGACGGCTACAACTCGCAGGTCGACGCCGTGAACGACATGCTGCAGGCGATCAAAATGGTTCGCGCATACGCGATGGACTGGGGACTTGATCCCGCGAAGATCGGCGCCGTCGGCTTCTCGGCGGGCGCAGAACTCACGGCGCCCGCTGCGCTGAAGTATTCCGAGTTCGACAGAACGCACGACGTGCCGGGCAACCCGCTGGCGAAGATCAGCTCGCGCCCGAATTTCGTGGGTCTCATCTATCCGGGTCCGTCTCCGTTCCGCGGTGGCGCACCGGTGCCGATTCCCGACGATGCCCCTGCCGCGTTCATCGCCAGTGGCGGCGTGGGCGATGCGGTACATGCGGTGTGGGCGGACGAATTCTTCGCCGCGTTCCTGCGCGCACGCATTCCCAATCTCGAGATGCACATCTATGGCAACGGCCGGCACCCTGGGGACGTGTTACCAGAGGGCGGCACGATGAGCGGCGGCTTGACGGATCGCAACGGCATTCCGTTTGGCACGTGGCAATTCCGATTCATCGACTGGTTTCGCGATCTTGGGTTCATGCAGAAGCCGGGCGTCGAGACGAAAGCGGCGCGTGACGCAGCCGCGCGCGCGGCTCATCCGCCGCGCAGTCAGTAGGAGCGGGTAACGAGGTGCTCACTGGCTGCTTGCTGCCGTCTGTTCGCGCGTCGCGGATCGATCCCGCGACCGCCCGGCGCACTGAGTAAGGCAGCGAGGCGGTGACTACCGCTTCTTCGCAGCGACCGCCGCCCCTTTCTTCCCGAGTGCGGTGCGGATCTTTTTCGGCAGGTGCGCGATCGTGCGTTTCCTCCTCGCTGCTGCCGCCGCCTTCTTGATGTTTCGTCGTGCCGCTGACCGCTGAGTCGACTTCGCCACCCTGAGCCTCCAGTCCGGAGTAGTAATTCACTAACGCACTCGCGCGAACAGCTCGTCCCAGTGGATGTGGTGCTGATCCGGTCTGCCGCGCGTGCCGCGAAACGTGGCCTCGAGAACGGCAAGTTGGTCGATTTTCGCCGTATCGAGGAGCTTCCAGCCACGAACGATGCCGGAACTCTCGCCGCGCACTTGATAGACGAGCAGCCTCGAAGCGCCGTGCTTCACGCCATAGTCATGCGGTTCGGCGACGCGCCATTTCGAGTTGTACAGGAAACAGACCAGACGCTTGTTCTCAATCGCGAAGCGCAGTGATGCATCGCAGGCGGATTGGAGTTCCATGGCGTCGACCATGCTCCCCTGCAGCTCGCAGCGCGACTACTATGTCAGAGATTGGTTCGCGGCGGTAGCGATTCATAGCGCACCGCAGGCCTGATATGCAGGATGATGCGCCGATAGGACGTCAGCGTCGGCGTGCCGTTGTCTTCGACGACGAGTATCACGTGCGCCGTACCGGCGATTGGCGGACGTATCCCGCTCCGCCTGCACTCGCGCTGATCGGCGAGCGATGGCTTCGTGAGTCCAGAACCGCGATGTTATCGGTCCCATCCGTGGTGATCCCTCACGAACGCAACTTCATTCTCAATCCCGGTCATGCGGAGTTCGCGGCATTTCAGGTCGGTCCCGCTGAGCCCCTCAGCTTCGATCCGAGGATGTGGAAGAGAAAGGGCTGACAGTCGTCCACCGTCTACGCGGACGCCTGGTAAAGCCGGTGTCATCACGAAGGCCAATGCCAATGGCAATGGCCGGGTACCCGGCATTGAGCATTCGTGATTGAACATTGACTGTCAGGCTGTGTTCTTTCAGCAGCCTGCCACGTTATACGGTGCTCCCCGCGAGCTCGGGGACATGCGCCGGCGCGTCGCGCTCAGGCGCGACGACCGTCGCGCGCCTGCGCGCGACGAGCATGTAGATCGACGGCACCACGAACAGCGTAAACAGCGTGCCGATGATCATCCCGCTCACCAGCATGATGCCGATGCTGTTGCGCGCGCCCGCGCCCGGTCCCGTCGCGATCACGAGCGGCGCATGCCCCACCACCGTCGCCGCCGTCGTCATGAGGATTGGACGGAGACGCGTCCCCGACGCGTCGACGATGGCCCTGAGCTTGTCCACTCCGGTTTCCTGCAGATGATTGGCGAACTGGACGATCAGGATCCCGTTCTTGGCGACGAGACCCACCAGCGTGATCAGCCCGACCTGGCTGTAGATATTCAACGTCGTCAGTCCAAGGAACGAGAAGAGCAGCGCGCCTGAAATCGCCAGCGGCACGGAACCCGCCAGGATGATGAACGGATCGCGAAAGCTCTCGAACTGCGCGGCAAGCACCAGGTAAATCAGCACGGCCGAGAGAAGAAACACGCCGAGGAACCGGCTGCCTTCGGTCCGCAACTGACGCGACTCGCCGGCGTAATCGATGGTGAAACCCTGAGGCAGGATCTGTCGCGCTTCGTTCTCGAGAAACGACAGCGCCTGATCGAGCGGCACCGGCGGCGGGATCACACCCTGGATACGCACCGCGTTCAGCTGCTGGAACTTCTTCAGTTCACGCGGGCCGGTAGTCGTGCGGAGCGTCGCAAACGTTGACAGCGGAACGAGCTTATTCTCCGAACCGCTGATGTACATATCAGCGAGTTGATCCGGCGTGAGGCGCTCCCCCCGCTTGACCTGCGGAATGACCTTGTAGCTCCGTCCCTGGATGCTGAACCTGTTGACGTAGTCTCCGCCGAGCAGCGTCGACAGGTCGCGCCCGGCCTGGCTCAGGTCGACACCTTGCGATCGCAGCTTGTCGCGATCGAATACCACTTCCGTTTGTGGCTGATCGAACTTCAGGTCCGCGTCGGCGAAGATGAACATGCCGCTGGCAAACGCTTTCTGAACGAGCTGCCCTGCGTACTCGCGGAGCTGCTCCGGTTCGGCGGCGGAGGCGATGACCAGATCGACAGGAAAATCGCCGCCGCCAGGCAGTGGCGGAGGCGTCAGCGGGATCACACGGATCCCGGGAATCTGCGACAACGGTCCCATCGACTCCATCAGGAGCTGCTGCGCGGTCTTGCTCCGCTCGCTCCATGGCTTCGTCACCATGCCGCCGAATCCTCCCGTCGGAAACGTGATCTGAAAGATGCTGGCCGCCTCGGGCATCGATCGATACACGTCGTAAATCTGCCGTGTGAACAGGTTCGTCTGATCGACGGTGGAGTTTGCCGCCGCCTGCACGACGCCGAACACCACGCCCTGGTCCTCGGCGGGCGCGAGCTCTCGCTGGGAGAACATGTAGAACGGGACGGTCAGCGCCGCCACGATCGCCCACAGGACCAGGACGACGGGCCGGTAGCGGAGCGTCCCTGACAGCACGCGTGCATAGCCCGTTCGAACACGGTCGAAGCGACGGTTGATCCAGCCGGCAAATCCACGCTCCGTGGCGCCGGCGCGCAGCAGTCTCGATCCCATCATCGGCGAGAGCGTCAGTGCGACGACCCCCGATACGATGACGGCACCCGCCAGCGTGAACGCAAACTCGCGGAAGAGCGCACCGGTCAAACCGCCCTGGATGCCCACGGGCGCATAGACGGCTGCCAGCGTAATCGTCATCGCGATGATCGGGCCGACCAGCTCGCGCGCCGCGTCGAGCGCCGCCTGCAGCGGACGTTTTCCCTCATGCAGGTGTCGCTCGACGTTCTCGACCATCACGATCGCATCGTCCACGACGAGACCGACCGAGAGGACGATCGCGAGCAGCGTCAGCAGGTTGATGGTGAAGCCTGCGACGAGCATGAGGAAGACCGCGCCGACCAGCGAGATCGGAATCGCGACGACCGGGATGATCAGCGCGCGCACCGATCCGAGGAAGAGGAAGATGACGACGATCACGATGAGCAGCGTCTCGGTGAGCGTGGTGAGGACCTCGTCGATGGCGTCCTGGATGTATTCAGTCGAATCGTACGGGATCCCGATCTTCATTCCGGCGGGCAACTGCGACTGGATCGCCGGGATCTCGTCGCGCACGCCGCGGATCACGTCGAGCGAGTTGGCGGTCGGAAGGACCCAGATGCCCATGAACGTCGCGGTCTGGCCGTTGAACCGGACGTCCTGTTCGTAGTTCTCCGCGCCGAGCACGACGTCCGCCACGTCGCCGAGCCTCACGACGACCCCGTTCTCTTCCTTGACCACGAGCTGACGGAATTCCTCGGGCGTTCGCAGATCGGTGTTGGCGATGAGGTTCACGGAGACCATCGACCCCTTCGTCTTGCCGAGCGCCGAGAGATAGTTGTTGCGCGCCAGCGCGTCTCGCAACGCGGAGGGAGAGATGCCGTACGCCGCCATCTTGTCCGGCTTCAGCCAGATCCGCATCGCGAACGTGCGATCGCCGAGGATGTCGGCCCGCTGCACGCCGCTGACAGCGCTCAGCTTCGGCTGCACGACGCGGGTGAGGTAATCCGTAATCTGGTTCTGATCGAGATCGCTCGACGAGAATCCGATGTACATCGCCGCGAACTGGTTGTCCGCCGTTTCCATCTCGATCACCGGCGCCTCCGCTTCCGGTGGAAGCTGATTGCGCACCTGCGCAACCTTCGCCTGGACCTGCGTCAGCGCGGCGTTGGTGTCGTAGTTCAGCGTCAGGTGAACGGTGATCGTGCTGAGTCCCTGCGCGCTGGACGATTCCATGTAGTCGATGCCGTCGGCGCTGGCGATGACGCGCTCGAGCGGAGTGGTGATGAATCCCCGCACCAGATCGGCGTTGGCACCGACATAGACGGTGCTGACCTTGACGACCGCGATGTCGCTGCGTGGGTACTGCCTGACGCTGAGCGCGCGGATCGCCTGCAGCCCCGCAATCAGGATGACCAGATTGACGACGATCGCCAGGACCGGCCGCCTGACGAACAGATCCGTGAGCTTCATTAGCTTTCCTCCGGCTTCGGCGTCCGGCTGTTGGCCGGCTGCACCTTGTTGTTGACGCGGACTGGTGCGCCGTTCCGGAGCTTGAAAACGCCCGACGTGACGACTTCTTCACCCGCATTGAGTCCGGACAGCACGGCGATCTGATCGCCGCGCGCGCCTCCCAGCTTCACGACCTGCTGGCGCACGCCGCGATAGCGCTGCCCGGTCGCATCCTTCAGATCGCTGACGATGAACACCGAATCGCCATAGGGCGCGTAGTTGATCGCCGAGGCGGGGAGTGCGACGACGGCTTGACTCGCGCCGAGATGCAGCTGCGCCTGGACGAACATGCCCGCGCGCAGCACGCCGCCGGGGTTCGCGAGCGTGGCCTGGACCTGGATGTTCCGCGTGGTCTGGTCCACGACTGCATTCACGGCGCTCACGCGGCCGGAGAACTCCCGCGCTCCCAGTTCGCCGATCCTGATGTGAACCTTTGAACCGGCCCGCACCTCTCCCGCTTGCTGTTGAGGAATGCCAAAGTTCACATAAACCGGATTGAGCGACTGCAGCGGGACGACGGGATCGCCACCTGTGAGGTACTGACCGAGGTTCACCTGGCGGATCCCGAGCACTCCGGAAAATGGCGCGCGGATCGTCTTGCGCTCGATGGTCGCCCGGATCTCCTGGATACGCGCCTCGGCTTGCTTATGGACGGCAGCCGCATTGTCGTATTCGGCGCGCGATACAGCATCCTGCTCGACCAGTCCGCGCATCCGCTCGAAGTTCAAGCGCGCGACCTCGAACTGTGCCTGCGCCGCGGCGAGTTGTGCCTGCTCCTGGCGCGTGTCGAGCTGCACGAGGATGTCCCCCTGCTGGACGCTTCTTCCCGAATCGAACGCGATCCGATCGATGATGCCGGGCAGATCGGCGCTGACGGTCACCCCCTGAACGGCCGCGACTGTTGCGATAGCGTTGATTGTCGACGGCCATTCTTCTCGCGTGACCACAACGGTGGTGACGGCGTCCGGCGGCGCCTGCATCGCCGCAAATTGTTTCGCCATCGCCTGGAACTGCCGGACCTTTACGAAACCGAGCGCTGCGATGAATGCAATCATCAGCGCGAGCATCAAAACCATTCGCTTAGCCATGTGTCTGCTCCCACCCGCCACCAAGAGCGCGATAGAGCTGCACGATCGACGTGAGCTCCCGCTGACGGAGTTGCGCGAGCTCGAGCTCGCCTTGAAAGAGATTCCGCTGCGCGTCGAGCACGGGCAGATAGCTGTCCAGCCCGCCGCGATATCGCTCCGTTGCGAGCCGCGTCGATTCGCGCAGCGCGTCGACCAGCCGTTCCTGTTGCGCGCGCTGCTCGCTCGTTTTGCCGTGATCCGCGAGCGAGTCCGCCACGTCACGGAACGCCGTGTAAATGACCCGTTGATAGTTCACGACCGCTTCGCGCTGGACGGCTTCCGCGAACCTGACGTTCGCGCGCGTGCGCCCCGCGTTGAAGATTGGTGCCGTCGCTCCGAGGGTCGCGCTCGCCAGCGTCGCGGGTCCCGTCAGCAGATCCGACAGCGCGCGGCTTTGCGCGCCGAAAAAGCCGGTCAGGCTGATGCGCGGGAAGTATTCGGCCTTGACGGCGCCGATCCGCGCGTTCGCCGCAATCAGCTCCTGCTCCGCCTGGCGGATGTCGGGCCGGCGCTCCAGGAGCGCAGACGGCAGTCCCGCGGGCACGGCAGGGGGCGCGTGGAACGCTTCCAGCGGACCGCCGCGCGGCACGTCTCCGGGGAAATGGCCGAGCAATAGACTGAGTGCGTTCTCCGCCTGCGCGATTTCGCGTTCGAGGCTTGCGATCTGTCCGGTCGCGGTGAACAGCAGCTGTTCCGACTGGCGGATGTCGAGTCCGCTTGCCGCGCCCTGCGATCGCCGGGCTTCCGTCAGCCGCAGGCTCTCGTTCGCCGCGTCGCGAGTGCGCTTCGCAATCTCCAGCTCGAGATCGAGTGCGCGCAGCTGGAGATATGTTGCGCTGACGTCCGCCACGAGCGTCGTGATCACACCGCGCCGCGCTTCTTCGGTGGCGAGGTACTGCGCGCGCGCGGCTTCGTTCAGCCGGCGCAGGCGTCCCCACACATCGATCTCCCAGCCAAGGCTGAATCCGGCCTGCACGTAGCTCACATCTGTGTTGACGCCCGAGGGGATCCCGCGGTTCGCGCCAGCCTGCGATGAGCGGAGGGCATTCACGTCGGCCGACGCGTCGATTTCCGGGAAGCGACCGGCGCCCGTGATCCCGTAGAGCGCGCGAGCCTGCAGCACGCGCTCGGCGGCGATGCGCAGCTCGAAGTTCTGTTTCAACGCGGCAGAGACGAGGCCGGTGAGCGTGTCGTCATGAAACACGTCGAACCATTTCAGATCCGCGACCGATTCGGCACTGCCTTGTCCCGCCCGAGCTTCAGCGGAGGCGGATGCATCGCCGCGAAACGCCGATGGAGGCTGGACGAGCGGGCGCTTGTAATTCGGTCCCACGGTGCACGACGCAGCCAGCGCGGCGGCGATGATCGTGAATACTGTCCGCTTCATGTCGGTCCTCCGTCCTCCGTCCTCCGCCCTCCGACACGCCTGAACATGGACACCTCAAATCCTTCTGCCGCCCTCGGCGGCGTCGGCGATCTCGCGCACGATCTCGGGCATCACGCATCCTCTCGCCATGAAACGGACGCCGGCGCGATACATCGCCGTCATGAGCGCCTGCCCGGCAGCGTCGACGTGGCAGACCTCCGTGAGATCCACTCGTATGCGCCGCCCCTGAGGACCCGCGGCCGCCGTGATCCAGCACGCGTCGAGCTCGTGGACCCATTCGCGCATCAGGCAGCCTTCGACTTTCAGCACGATCTCGTCGCCGTCGATACGTGAGGTGATGCGGAACATGAGGCCGTGTCGCGACGTCATCCAAAGCTATGGGCGTGCCGCTCTTGCAGAACCGGGCAGGCAGGACGCTAAGGCGTTCAGCGGTCGCGATTTACGTGTTTGAGCCGCAGGCGGCGTCCGTGCCGGTGCCAACGAACATCGCGACCGCCAGCTGGCACCGCGCCAGCCGATTGGCACCAACCGATTCGCGGCCGCGTCTTAGCTTGTTATGCGGCTCACAGCGAGACCTGTGTACTCGGACGAGCCCACTGTTGGGCGCGCACGGCGCGCCTTGCGAGGGAGCGGAGCGGGGCGCAGGGTCCCCGCGAGCGACCGAGCCGGGGTATGGGGCGGAGCCCCATGTAGAAGAGGAGGCTTATGCCCGCCGCCAGTGCAGAGGTAGATGATCTTTTAGTGACACTGCAACGCGAGCGCGATCAGCTGCAATTGCTGCTCGATGTGACGAATGCCGTCGTGACGCAGCTCGACACGCGCGCGCTGTTCGCCGCGGTGGCGCCGGCACTGCGCCGGTTCTGCAGCGCAGACGTCGCCGCGATCGCGCTGTACGAGCCGGATGCTGGTGTGTTGCGCCACCACGTGTGCGACGCGCCAGAGGACTTCTGCCGGGAACCCGAGCGGCCGAAGAGCGCTGACAGGTCGCTCGGGGGATCGGCGTCCGGCATCGTGTTCACGACGGGGAAGCCGCGGATCTTTTCGTTGTCGGAACTCGCGGCGTTTCCAGAGAGCGCGTTCATTCTGGAGCGCGGGATTCGATCCGCGTGCTCGGTGCCGCTTGCCACCGCGCAAGGGATTTTCGGCACGCTCGACCTGGGCGCGTTCGCGCCAGGCGTATTTTCCGCCGATCAGTTCCCGCTGCTGACGCGCGTCGCCGGCCAGATCGCGATTGCGGTTCGTAACGCGTGTTCCTACGAACGGATCGAGGAGCTGAACGCGCAGCTCGCCCGCGAAAAGCTCTACCTGCAGGACGAGATTCTGAGCGAGCATCAATTCGACGAAATCATCGGTCGGAGCCGCGCGCTCGGCCGCGTGCTCCACGAGATTCAGACGGTTGCGCCGACTGATTCGACCGTGCTGATCTCCGGCGAGACCGGGTCCGGCAAGGAGCTCGTCGCGCGCGCGATCCACCAGTTGAGCGCGCGCCGCGACAACGCGTTCGTCAAGCTGAATTGTGCCGCCATTCCCACGGGACTTCTCGAGAGCGAGCTGTTCGGCCACGAGAGGGGCGCGTTCACGGGGGCTATCAGCCAGCGCGTCGGCCGTTTCGAGCTCGCCAATCGCGGCACGGTGTTTCTCGACGAAGTCGGCGAGATCCCCCTCGATCTTCAGCCGAAGCTGCTTCGTGTGCTGCAGGAACGCGAGTTCGAGCGGCTGGGCAGCACGCGCACGCTTCGAACCGACGCGCGGCTCATCGCGGCCACGAATCGCGACCTGGCGACGCTCGTCGAGGAACAGGGGTTCCGGCAGGACCTCTTCTACCGGCTGAACGTCTTCCCGGTGCACGTGCCGCCGCTGCGCGAGCGGCGCGAGGACATCCCGATGCTGGTCCGTCATTTCGCGCAGCAGTTCGCGCGGCGCATGAAGAAGAGCATCGAAACCATTCCATCCGAGACCATGGATGCGCTGACGCAGTACGACTGGCCCGGCAACATCCGCGAGCTGCAGAACCTGATCGAGCGTGCCGTGATCCTGTCGGCGGGCCCGACGCTCGACGTACCGATCGCGGCCCTGAACGGCCGCCGCACGACAACGGCGCACCATGACAATGAGATGCCGACGCTCGAACAGGCCGAGCGGCGTCATATCATCGGCGCGCTCGAAGGCACGAACTGGGTGATCGGCGGCCCCAACGGTGCCGCAGTCCGCCTGGGGATGAAGCGGTCCACGCTGCAGTTCCGCATGCGAAAGCTGGGAATCGCCAGGCCGGTGCAACGCCACTAGTCGCCGAGCTTCCTCCGCAGGCACTCGAAGAACCGGTCCATCATCATCCGCGCGGCTCCCTCGAGAAGCCGCTGCCCCACGCGCGCGATGGCGCCGCCCACGTCCGCGTGCGCGGTGACCTGCACGGTCGTCCGTTCGTTATCCGGCGTCAGCGTGACGGCCGCCTGTCCGCGAACGAATCCGGGACGTCCGGTCGCCTGCACCACCAGCGTGTACGAGCGCGGCTGGACTTTGTCCTCGAGCGCGATCGTCGCGTCGAATTGACCTGTGACGGCTGCCACGGGGACCGAGAGTTCGGCGCGGTATCGATCATTACCGTCGGGACGCAACTCGCGGCATCCGGGTACACAGCCCGCGATCGCGGACGTGTCCATCAGCAGCGTCCAGACAGCGTCTGCAGCGGCGTCGAACGTGTAGGTGCCGGTGATGTCCATTTGATCGCCGGGTCTCTCGACGCACGCGCGGGAGCGCGTGCGAAGCACAATCACCAGATTACCCAATCCAGAAATCACCAAATCCCGCAGGGCTGTCTTCTTCTTCAGCAGCCTGCTAAAGACCCGGGCTACACCGCCCTATGAATGCCGGCTCTAAAGACCCGGCCTGCAAACAGATGCACTGCGAGCTGCTCGAGGCTCGCGAGATTATGCGCCGGCAGGAACTCGTCGACGTGATCGAGCGCGGCCAGCATGCCCCGCGTCAGCGGCTCGTATGAAGCCGATCCCAGCAGGGGGTTGAGCCAGATCAACCGGTCACACCGGCGGCGCAACCGCGCCATCTCGCGCGCCACCAGCTCGGGATCGCCGCGGTCCCAGCCGTCCGAGACGATCAACACGATGGGTTCGCTCCGCATGACCCGACGCGCCCAGTGCACGTTGAATGCGCGGAGCGACTCGCCGATGCGCGTGCCGCCGCCCCAGTCCTGCACGGTTCTCACGAGCGCGGACATGCCGCGCTGAGCGCGCCCCTGGCTCATATGCCATGTGACGCGGGTAAGTCGCGTCGCAAACAGAAAGCTCTCGGCCCGTGCCGTTCCGCGCACCATGCCGCACAAAAACTGCAGCAGCATGCGGCTGTATCGCTCCATCGATCCGCTCACGTCGCAGAGCGCCACAATCGGTCGCGGCTTCTCAACGCGCTGACGGCGTGGCAGCTCGATCGGCTCGCCACCGTACTTCAGGCTCACGCGTGCGATGTGCCGGATGTCGACGGAGCCGCGGGTGCCTCGCCTCCAGCGTCGGGTGCGCCGCGTGCCAAGCCGCCATCCCATGTCCGCCAGCAGCGCCTCGGCACGGCGGACCTCATCGTCGGTCAGCTCCGCGAAATCCTTCGAGCGGAGGACCTCCGAGTCGCTGTAGGCGCCGGCCGTCAATCGAGGCGTCTCGTCGTCACTCGACGTGACGTCGTGGATCTCGAGGCCGACATCCGCGGCCGATACGCGCTTTGCAACGACGCGTGGACGTTCGCCCAGTGCGAACAGCGGCAGCCCGCCTTCGCCGGCGTCGTGCGACCGCCAGAAGAGATCGAATGCATCATCGAACAGCCGAACGTCCTCACGCCGGTGCACGAGGAGCGCGCAGAGAGTCGCGCGCAGGTCCTGCCGCGAACGAATCCCGACGTACTCGACCGCGGTGAGCGCATCGAGCATCCGGCCCGGATGCACCTCCAAACCGGCGCCCCGGAGTACGCGGCCAAACAGCAGGAGATTCGGAACGAGCGCGTGGCTCATGCGGAGCCGGCCGACGAGGTGCCGCGCACGAGCGCACGGGCGAGAAGCGTCTGCAGGCGTTCGCCACGTACACTCAGGATGTCTTCCTGGTTCTTCAGCAGGATGCCGAGCGTCTGCTCGATCGTGTCCCGATCGATCGTCTCTCGATCGAGCGCGACGAGCGCGGCCGCCCAGTCGAGCGTTTCCGACACGCCCGCGGCTTTGTACAGTTCAACCGTGCGCAATTCCTGCACGAATGCGGTGACCTGCTCGGCAAGACGCGCCGACACGCCGGGGACCTTTGCCGAGACGATGCGCAGCTCCTTGTCGAAGTCGGGATACTCGATCCAGCAGTACAGGCACCGCCGCTTCAGCGCGTCGTGCACGTCACGCGTACGGTTCGACGTGATGACGACGACCGGCGGATCGGACGCGCGAATCGGGCCGAGCTCCGGGATCGTCACCTGGAAATCGGAGAGCAATTCCAGGAGATAGCCCTCGAACTCTTCGTCGGCGCGATCGATCTCGTCTATTAGAAGAACGGGCGGTCGTCCGTCCGTTGGCTCGAGCGCGCGGAGGAGCGGACGCTTGATGAGGAATGGCTCGGTGAAGAGGTGCTTCGCGGTGCCGGCGCGATCCAGCTCGTGCGCCGCTTCGAGCAGCCTGATCTCGAGGAGCTGGCGCGAGTAGTTCCACTCGTACACGGCGTGGCTGACGTCGAGCCCCTCGTAGCACTGAAGACGAATCAGCTCCGTGTCCAGAGCGACCGCGAGCGTCTTTGCGACCTCGGTCTTGCCGACCCCCGCCTCGCCTTCGAGAAAGAGCGGACGCTTCAGCCGGAGCGCGAGAAATATCGACACCGCCAGTCCGCGATCGGCAACGTAATGCCGCGCCGCGAGCGCCTGTTGCAGCTCGTCGACCGATCGCGGAACCGGAAGGGTCTCAACCACGGATCACACGGACAACACGGATGACGTCTTCATTTGCCGCTACCGCGCACTCGCCCGCGCCGCGGCGGCAAGCAGCGCCCGTTTCACGTAGACGGGCGCGACCGCGGTTCTGTATTCCGCGGACGCGAAGATGTCGCCGCTCACGTCGCGGCCCAGGTCCGCGGCAACGGCCGCTGCCGCCTTTGCGACGACAGATTCGGACGGCGCCTGGTCCGTCAGCGCGCGCTCGACCGATGGCAAGCGGCGCGCGTGCGCCACCAGCCCGCCAATCGCGACGCTGACACTCGAGCACGTGCCGCCCGACAAGGTGATTGCCGCGGCGGCGCCAATCACCGCGTAACGCGATGCGGGATGCGAGAACTTCACGTACGCCGATCCGCGGCCGGGCTGCGCTACCGGCACGTCAATCGATGTAACGATCTCGTTCTCCTCGAGCGAGGTTGTCATCAGGCCGGTGAAGAACTTCGCCGCGTCGATCGTGCGATGGCCTGACGGCCCGACCACGTTGATCCGGGCGTCGAGCGCGACGAGCACGGTCGGAAGATCGGAGGCCGGATCCGCGTGCGCGATGTTGCCGCCGATGGTGCCGCGATTGCGGACGGTGGGATCACCAAGCTGCGCGGCCGTCTCCGCCAACGCTGGCGCGGCGCGGCCAAGGTCGGCAGACGCGGCCAGCTCGGTGTGCGTCGTGAGCGCGCCAATGCGGACCGCGGCGCCGCTGAGCGTCACGCCGCGGAGCTCGGCGACGCGACCGATGTCAACCACCGCGGGCGGCGCGGCAAGCCGAAGCTTCATCAGCGGAATCAGGCTGTGCCCGCCCGCCAGCAGCTTCGCGCCGGGATGATCGCCCAGCAGTTTCTGCGCGTCTGCCAGCGAGCCGGCGCGGTAGTAATCGAAATCAACCGCGTACATGTTCCGCTCCTTTGCATGTCTCACGTGGGGCTCTGCCCCACACCCCGACTCCCACCCCAGCGCGCACAAAACGCGCGCCGGGGGCCCCGGGGACTCGGTCGCTCGCGGGGATCCCTACGCCCCGCTCCTTTGCATTTCTCACATGGGGCTCCGCCCCACACCCCGACTCCCACCCCAGCGCGCACAAAACGCGCGCCGGGGCCCCCCGGGGGCTCGGTCGCTCGCGGGTCCCCATACGCCCCGCTCCTTTGCATTTCTCACGTGGGGCTCCGCCCCACACCCCGACTCCCACCCCAGCGCGCACAAAACACGCGCCGGGGGCCCCGGGGGCTCGGTCGCTCGCGGGGACCCCTACGCCCCGCTCCGCTCCCTCGCAGGACGCGCCGTGCGCGTCCTAACTGTGGGTCCCGCCCCGAACGCCGGCTCGATCGCTCGCGCCCTTCGATGTGCTCAGGGCGCCCCGAGCGTGTCGAGGGGCGGGGCCCCTGCGCCCCGCTCCGCTCCCTCGCGGATCGCACGCCACACGCGCTCGGGGGTGAGCGGCATCCGCACCGACTGCACCTTGAATGGCTCGAGCGCGTCGATGACGGCGTTGTAAACCGTGCACGTCGACGCAATCGTGCCCGCTTCGCCAATTCCCTTGACGCCAAGTGGGTGGTGCGGCGAAGGCGTGACGGTCGAGAGCACCTCGATGTCCGGCAGCATGTCGGCCCTTGGAATGGCGTAGTCGGCCAGCGAACCGGTCAACAACTGGCCCGTGTCGTCGTACACCGCTTCTTCCCACAACGCCTGGCCTATTCCCTGGACGACGCCGCCGTGTACTTGACCCTCGACGATGACCGGATTGATCTGTGGTCCGCAATCATCAACGGCGACGTACCGCTTCAACGTCACGTGCCCCGTCTCCGGGTCGACTTCGACGACGGCCACGTGCGCGCCGAATGGATACGTGAAGTTTGGGGGATCATAGAACGATGTCGCTTCGAGTCCCGCTTCCATGCCCTCCGGCATGTTCCACGCGACGTTGGCCATCAACGCGATGTCCTGGATCGTCTTGTGACGATCCGGCACGCCGCGCACGAAAAAGCGTCCGCTGGAATAATCGATGTCCTCGACCGCCGCCTCGAGCAGGTGGCTCGCGAGGAGCTTCGCCTTGTCTTTAATCTTGCGCGTCGCTATGGCCAGCGCGGCGCCGCCAACCGCGGTCGTCCGGCTGCCGTACGTGCCCCAACCCATCGGCGTTGCGTCCGTGTCGCCGTGAACGACCTTCACGTCCGTCACCGCGACACCCAGTTCATCGGCCACGATCTGCGCGAACGTCGTTTCTTCTCCCTGGCCGTGTGGTGACGCGCCGATGAAGACGTTGACCTTGCCGCTCGGATGGAAGCGCACGATCGCGCTTTCCCACAGTCCGCCCTGGAAGCCTACGGCGCCGGCAACCTGCGACGGACCTAGACCGCAAATCTCGACGTAGAGAGACACACCGATGCCGATGTAGCGTCCCTTGTCCCGCGCAGCCTTTTGTTCCGCACGCAGCGCGTCGTAGCTCACGTGCTCGAGCACCTTGGCGAGCGCGCCTTCGTAGTTGCCGCTGTCGTACTTCAGCCCCGTGATGACGTCGTGGCCGTTCTGGAACGGTGGAATGATGTTGCGTCGCCTGACATCCACCGGATCGAGGCCAATCTCGTCTGCGAGACGATCCATCATGCGCTCGAGCATGAACGTCGCCTCGGGCCGTCCCGCACCGCGATAGGCTTCGACAGGCGTCGTGTTCGTGTAAACGCCATAGACATCTTCCTTGACGGCCGGAATCGTGTACGGTCCCGACAACATCAGGCCGTGCAGGATCGTCGGAATGCCGGGCGCCGCGGTTGACAAGTAGCCGCCCATGCCCGCCCACACGGTGCACCGCAGCCCGGTAACGCGGCCGTCGCGCGTCGCCGCGAGCTCGACCTCCTGCACATGGTCGCGACCGTGCGTCGTCGATTGATAGTTCTCGGTTCGTGTTTCGGTCCACTTGACCGGGCGTCCCAGCTTCATCGAGCAGAACACGGTGATGAAGTCGCCGGGGATTTGCGCGATCTTGCTGCCAAAGCCGCCGCCGACTTCCGGCGCGATGACCCGCAGGCGATCCTCAGGGATGCCTGTGACGAGCGACATCACGAACCGCACGATGTGCGGGTTCTGCGTCGTATTCCAGAGCGTGAGCTCGCCGGTCGCGGGCACGAACTGCGCCACCGCGCCGCGCGTTTCCATCGCATTCGGGATGAGCCGCTGCTGCACGATGCGCTCGCGGACGATGACGTCAGCGCACTTGAACGCCGCATCGACGTCGCCGCCCGTCACCGTCCAGTGAAACGCGACGTTGTCCGGCGCTTCGGCGTGGAGCGCCGGCGCCCCCTGCTGCGCAGCCTTCTGCGGATCGACGACGGCCGGCAGCGGCTCGTACTCGACATCGATCAACTCGAGCGCGTCCTGCGCCTGGTACGGCGATTCGGCGACAACGACGGCGACCGGGTCGCCCACGTACTGGACCGCGTCCTTGGCGAGCGGGTGATAAGGCGTGGTCTTCAGATTGGAGCCGGGCAGGAGCCAGCAGCACGGAATGGGCGTGAGGATCCCGTCCGTGTCCGCCGCGGTGAACACGCCGAGCACGCCCGGCGCCGTCCTGGCGCGCGACGTGTCGATGCGCATGATTAGCGCGTGTGCGTGCGGGCTGCGCAGGATGGCGGCATGCGCCAGGCCCGGGAGCACGATGTCGTCGGTGTAGCGTGCGGTTCCCGTGAGCAGCCGCGGATCCTCACGGCGCCGAATGCCCGAACCGAAAACGCGTGCCGGTTCGACCGCGACGGTCATGGCCGTCCTCCCATCATGTTCGCCGCATGCTGCACGGACCGGACGATGTTCTGGTAGCCGGTGCAGCGGCACATATTGCCTTCGAGCGCGTGACGAATCTGTTCGGGCGTGGGCTGCGGCGTCGTTTCGAGCAGCGCGCGCGTCGCGAGGACCATGCCGGGCGTGCAGAAGCCGCACTGCAGACCGTGCTTCGCCCAGAAAGCCTCTTGAATCGGCGCGAGCTGGCCGTCCGCAGACAAGCCTTCAATCGTGGTGATGCTGGCGCCGTCGGCCTGCGCTGCCAGGCAGGTGCACGATTTCATGGCGACCCCATCGAGCAGCACCGTGCATGCGCCGCATTGGCTGGTGTCGCAGCCGATCTTGGTGCCGGTCAGGCCGGCCATGTCGCGCAGGAAGTGCACCAGCAGGAGACGCGGCTCGATCTCACGCTGGTACGCGCGACCGTTGATGGTAATGGTGACGGGGAGCTTCATGGACCGCCTCCGGAGAACAGGTTGCATGGTGGAAGCGCTGCCGGAGTGCGCATCTTAGGACCGGCGGGAGGTGGAGTCAATCGGCTGACGGTATCGAATTCGAATCTCCTCGGTCTTGCCCGGCAGGCGGACGTAATGTACAATGTACACGTGAAGAAGTACACCGTCAGCCTCGTCCGGGAGCGCCTGTCCGATGCGCTCGACCAGGCGGACAGGGGAGAGTCCGTGCTGATCGAGCGGCGCGGCGTCACATACCGGCTGAGCGTCGACACGCCACGGGAGTCGCGGCGGGCGCGGTCCGCGCAGATCGAGATCCTGGATAAGGCGGTTGAAGCCGGCGAGTGGTCGTGGGACTGGCAGGACGGTCAGCTGCGGTTCCGGGCGCGCCGGCGGTGATCCTGCTCGACACGAACGCCGTGATCTGGATGGATCAGAATCATCCGCGAACCCGCAAGCTTGCCCGCGCGGTCCGGCTCCTCGTTTCGCCTGCGACCGTTCTCGAGCTCCAATTGCTCGAAGAAATCGGACGGCTCCGACTCCGTTCAGGCACCCGCGGCATCGTCGACGCCGAGAGCTGGGAGATCGACGAGCCACCCGCCATCGACTGGTTCGAGCGCGCGGCCGAGGAATCCTGGACGCGCGATCCGTTCGACCGACTCATCGTCGCGCACGCCCGGCTTCGGCGCTGGCGTCTTGCAACCGGCGACAAGGCTATCCTCGAGCAGCTGCGGCCGTCGGAACGCGTCGAGCTGTAATCCCACCGACGCGCGTGCTCCTGCTCCTCTTGACAAACTAGAGAAGCGGCGTATGGTCTACTTATCTAGTTTGGCTAGATGAGAGCGCCTGCGGCTCGAGCGGGGCGACAGAGTGACGTCGGGCGAAGCCCGACCGCCGCGCGAGCGCGGGCGGGGGTGGGGCCCCGCGAGCATTGAGAAAAAATCTCATGGCTGGCGAACCGAAACCGAGCGACCTGGTGCAGGGCACGCTGCACATGCTCATCCTGAAGACGCTGGCGCTCGAGCCCATGCATGGCTACGGCATCGGCGTCCGGTTGGAACAAATCAGCAAGGGCGTCTTCCAGGTAAATGCTGGTTCGCTTTTTCCTGCGCTGCGTCGGCTCGAGCGCGACGCGCTGATTGCGGGCGACTGGCGGGTCACGGAAAATAACCGGCGGGCGAAGTACTACCGGCTCACCGCGCAGGGACGCGCGAAACTCAAGCGTGAGACACGCGATTGGGAGGTGCAGACGAGGGCGATCGCCCGGATCCTCGATGCGTCGCTGGGAGAGATCTGATGTCGCTCTTCACCAGGATCACCGGCGGCGTTCACGGACTGTTCCGCAAGAGCACGGCCGAACGGGAACTTGACGCCGAATTGCGCGAGTACCTCGCTGCCGCCGTCGCAGAGAAGATGCGCGCCGGGCTGAGCGAGCAGGCGGCGGTCCGCGCCGCACGGGCCGAAATGGGCAGCGTCGAGGCGGTGAAGGATCGCGTTCGCGACGTCGGCTGGGAATCAGTCGTCGACAGCGTTTGGCAGGACGTTCGCTACGCGATCCGGCTCTCGTTCAGATCCCCGGGCTTCACTTCCGCTGCTCTGCTGTCGTTAGCGCTCGGGATAGGCGCCACTACCGCCATCTTCCAGCTCGCTGATGCGGTCCGGCTCCGTCCGCTGCCCGTGGACCATCCGGAGCAGCTCGCCGAGGTACGCATGGCCGATCCCACGCGCGGGCGGATGGGAACGTTCGCTGGCCGGCGGCCGCTATTCACGTATGCGCTCTGGGAGGAGTTGCGCCAGCGGCAACACGCGTTCTCGGGCGTAGTCGCCTGGAGTGCTTACCCGGTCAACCTGGCAACTCGCGGCGAGGCGCGGTACGCCCAAGGTCTTTGGGTGAGCGGCGACTTCTTCGGCGTGCTCGGTGTGGGCCCACACCTTGGCCGTCTGTTGACGTCGATGGACGATCGACCTGGCTGCGGTTCGCCAGCCGCGGTGCTCAGTTATGCGTTCTGGCAGCGGCAGTACGGCGGGGATGCGTCAGTCATCGGAAAAGCCATCGCGCTCGACAGCCACTCGTTCGAGATCGTTGGTATTGCACGCCGCGGATTCACCGGACTCGAGGTAGGCCGCACGTTCGACGTCGCCACTCCGCTGTGCGCCGAGCGGATACTCAACTCCGAACAGAGTGCACTCAATGATCGAAGCTGGTGGTGGCTGACGGTGATCGGGCGCGTTGCGCCTGGATGGTCGTTCGACCGCGCGTCGAACCACCTTGCCGCTATCTCGGCCAGAATATTTCAGGACAC
>Ga0066677_10000089_pt1 | contig 29021 bp, 18 predicted proteins | sample GraSoiAngelo_126_FD_62299 | JGI IMG/M metagenome (GOLD analysis project Ga0066677, IMG submission 62299) | Grasslands soil microbial communities from the Angelo Coastal Reserve, California, USA - 14_0927_09_20cm | ecosystem: Environmental > Terrestrial > Soil > Grasslands | place: USA... | reverse complement strand
CGTCGATGGAAAAGCAGGCTGCGATGCCGGTCTGCTCGTGCGCGCCCATCCGCAGCCGATAGAAGTACAGCGACGGCGAATCTTCCTCCACCATCGGCGCCTGTTCGCGCAGCGCGGCGAAGTTCTCTCGCGCCTTGGCGTACACCTGGTCTGCGTAGGGTTCCGTGCCCGAGGGTAGATCGATCTCCGAGCGCGTGACGCGGAGAAAGCTCAGCGGATTGCCTGCCGCAATCTGCCGGGCTTCGTCAATGCTGACCACGTCGTACGGAACAGAGGAGACGCGCCCGGCGCGATCACGCGCGGGGCGCAACGCGCGGAACGGACGGATTGTGGCCATCCCGCTATTTTAGTGGAGGAAAAAGTTGGAAGACGGAAGAAAGAAGAAGGATGTGCTTCAGTCTCGCAGCTTCCGTCTTCAGCTTCCTTCTTTCGTCTCTCCATTGACACCGCGTGTACTGACCGGTACGCTCGCTTGTTCTCTTCTACCAAATCGAATCGGGAGGAATATGCGTATTCGTCTGCTGGCCGGACTTGTCGCGGCGGTCCTGTCACTCTCTGTGCCCGCGTACGCACAAAGCACCTCGGGCTCCATCGACGGCGTAGTCGTTGACACGACCGGCGCCGTGCTACCGGGCGTCGCCGTCACCATCACCCACCAGGCCACCGCCGTCACTCGCGAGGTCGTCAGCGACGCGGAAGGCGTCTTCCGCGCGCCGGTGCTGCCTGTCGGACAGTACACCGTGAAAGCACAACTGAGCGGCTTCAAGATCGTCGAGCAGCGCGACGTCACGCTGAACGTCGGGCAAACGCTGACGCTACGGCTCGAGATGACGGTATCGACCGTGGCCGAGAACGTCACGGTCAGCGGCAGCACGCCCGTGATCGAGACGAGCCGGAGTCAGATCAGCTCCACCGTGAGTGAGACGTCGGTGCAGAACCTGCCGGTCAACGGCCGCAACTTCATCGACTTCGCGCTGCTCACGCCGGGCGTCACCAGAGACGTCCGGACGGGCGACATCAGCTTCGCGGGCCAGCGCGGCACCCTCAACAGCCTCGTTGTCGACGGCGCCGACAACAACAATACGTTCTTCGGGCAGACGCTCGGCCGCACGGGTTCAGGACGCGCGCCATACCAGTTCAGCCAGGACGCCGTGCAGGAGTTCCAGGTCAACTCCAACGCATACTCCGCCGAGTACGGACGCGCCGGCGGCGCCGTCATCAACGTCGTGACCAAGTCGGGGACGAACGACGTGCGGGGATCCGCATTCGAGTTCTACCGTGACAAGGCGCTCAACTCGAACGACGCGATCAACGCGCTGAATAACCGCGCGAAGTCCCCGTATCACTACAACCAGTTCGGCGGCACCGTCGGCGGCCCGCTCCAGCGCGATCGGCATTTCTTCTTCGCGAACTACGACGGCCAGCGGAACACGCAGCCGAACGACGTGTTCCTGAACGTGCCGGCCGGCACTCCCAACGATGCGGCGACACAGGCGGCGCTCGCGCGCCTGCAACCGCTCGCGACGAGCTGGACGCGGACGCAGAACCAGGACGTCTTCCTTGCGAAGACCGATTCGCAGTTGACCGCGAACCACCGGCTCACCATCCGCTACAACCACCAGAATTTCACCGGCGAGGGGTTCGAGAACGGTGGACCGCAGAATTCGCTGGAGCACACGGGCGCATCGAACGTGCGCACGCGCACGATCAATGGGGGCGTGACGAGCGTGTTCCGGCCGACGCTGCTCAACGAGGCGCGCGCGCAGTGGGCACGCGATCAGGAGCCAGGCTTCGCGAACAGCGCGAACCCGGAGGCGACGATCCGCCAGGGCGTCTCGACGGTGCTGATCATCGGGCGCAACAACTTCAGCCCGCGCGAGACGACGATCAAGCGCTTCCAGGCGGCGGACGCGATTACCTGGATTGCCGGCGCGCACAAAGTGAAGACAGGCATGGACCTGCAGTTCGATCGCATCCTGAACTTCTTTCCGGGCAATTTCTCCGGGAACTACCTGTTCAACAGCCTCGCGTCGTTCACGGGCGGCCAGCCCAGCGGACCGGGCGAACGCTACACGCAGGCGTTCGCGGGCGAGGGGACCACGGGCCCCGAGACACATCCTGATATCGACGAGTACTCGTTCTTCGCGCAGGACGAGTGGCGTCTGTCGAGCGATCTGACGGCGAACGTGGGCATCCGCTACGATCTGCAGCGCTTCGCGCAGCCAGCGGTGAAGAATCCCGACGCGCAGCTCGCCGGCGCCGGAATCGACACCAGCCGTCTGAACACCGACGCGAACAACTGGGGCCCGCGGGTCGGCCTCGCGTGGAGCCCGAAAGGACGCCGCTACGTGGCGCGCGCCGGCTACGGCCTGTTCTACGGCCGCACACCGTCAATCATGGTGGGCACGGCGCACTCGAACAATGGCATCAACGTGCAGACGATCACCTTTACGGGTGCGCAGGTGCCGACCTATCCAAAGACCTTCGCCTCGATCCCGAGCGGCGCCACGATCCCGAAGCCGACGATTTTCGTGTTCGATCCCGGCTACGAGAACCCGCGTGTGCAGCAGGCGAGCGCGGGCGTCGACTTCGCGTTGAATCCCGCGACGTCGGTTTCGGTGAGCTACCTTTTCGTGCACGGCGATCAGTTGTCGCGCTCGACGGACATCAACATCGGCGCTTCGACGCCGATCGCATTCACGACCACCACCGGGGAATCGCTCCCGTATTACCAGTTCGCAGCCGGACCGTTCACGAACTTCGGACGCATCATCGCGTTCCAGAGTTCCGCCGTCTCGACCTACAACGGGATGACGCTGGAGCTGAATCGCCGCTTCATACACGGCTTCCAGGGGCGCGCGGCCTACACGCTGGGCAAGGTAGAAGATACCGTGCCGGACGCGACGGCGGTAGTGCCGGGCGGCGGTGACGATGCGAAGTTCGCGTCAAACCCGGCGAACTTCGACGCGGACCGCGCACCCGGGAACAACGATCAGCGCCAACGTCTGGTGCTGAGCGGCGTCTACACGACGAACGCGCATGGATCGAGCGCGCTCGTCGAGCGGCTGACGCATGGATGGACGTTCGCCGCGATCTTCACTGCGGCGTCGGGACAGCCGTACAGCGCTTACGTCAGCGCGGACATCAATCGCGATGGGAATAACCGCAACGACATCGCGCCCGGCACGTTGCGCAACCAGTTCCGGCTGCCGTCGCAGGTCTCGCTCGATCCGCGCATCGCGCGCGACATCGCCGCGGGGCGCGCGAAGATCCAGGTGATTTGGGAAGCGTTCAACCTGCTGAATCGCGACAACATCAGCTCGGTGCGCAACGGACTGTACACCGCGAACGGCACAGTGCTGACGCGCGCATCGAACTTCCAGGAGCCGCTGACCTCGTCGGGCCCCCGTATCATGCAGCTGGCGATGAAGGTCAGTTTCTAACAATCGAAGATTCGCAGCAGAAGCGAAGGAATCGAAGGAGCCAACATGAATTTTGATGATTCCTTCGAACCTTCGGTCTTCCTTCAACTTCTCCGATTGAAATTAGCGCCGCGCAGCGGCGCGTTCCGCGTCGGGTTTGGGCGCTGCCGCTGCGGCAAGGGCGGTCGACAGGTTCGCGAGCAGCGTGTCGCGCGTCGCGCGGAACGCCGCGAGGTGCACGGCCGGAATCGGCTCACCCGGCGCTTGCCGCGAGTGCACGGCGAGCGGATTGACGAATACGCCGTTTTTCTTCAACCGGTAGTCCAGGTGCGGACCCGTCGCCGCGCCGGTTGCGCCGACGCGGCCGATCACCTGTCCCTGCTCGACACGCGCGCCCGGCCGAATGCCTTTTCCAAACGCGGAAAGGTGCAGATAGTACGTCTCGAAGCCCCCCGGGTGTTTCAGGCGCACCATGTTGCCGCCTGCGCCGCTGTAGCCCGCCGACACCACGACGGCGCTCGCGACCGCGACGACAGCCGACCCGATCGGCGCGCCATAATCGACGCCAAGGTGCGCGCGATAGACGTGATCGATCGGATGCAGCCGGCGCAATGAGAATCGTGAGGTGATGCGCGGCTCGAATTTCAGCGGCGATCGCAGGAAGAAGCGCTTGAGCGACCGGCCGTCTTCGTCGTAGTAGCCCGTCTTTCCTGTCGCCCGATCCTGCCACCGGAACGCCTGCTGCCGATGACCCTCGACGTCGATCGCGGCGCCAAGGATGGCGCCATAGTCCGAGAACGCACCATCGTGCGAGTGCTTCTCGAACAGCACGCGGAACGAATCACCTGCCTGCAGGTCGCTCTGGAAATCGATCGTGCCGCTGAAGATGTCGGCGAGCGCCATCGCGAGCTGCACGTTTTCTCCCGATTCATCGATTGCCGCGATCAGCGAAGGATGGTCGCTGTCGATCGTCGCGTCGATCGCGACCACCTCCGTCTGCTTCTCGTACGGGACCACCTCCGCGTCGAGCATGCCCCGGTCTTCGCCGCGATGGCTCACGATGCGCAGGAAACGGTCGGTGTCGATTTGATATTCGAACTCGCGCAGCAGACCGTCGATCGTGCGAACGAGTCGATACGGCTGGTCGGCGCGAAGGCGCCGCGGATCGAAGACCGCGCGGGCCGCATTCACCGCATCGACTACGAACGTCTCCTGCAGATTGTGCGCGCGCAACAGCGTGTCGAGCGTCGCATGACGCGGCACGCGTGCCTCGATGGTTTCGATTTCCGATGTGAGGCGAACGTCAGGATGCGGCAGTGTCTGCCTGACCGGCTCGTGCCGGCTGCAGGAAGCCACTGCCAGCGCGCACACTGCGACGAGGGAAAGGCTCCGGGTCTTCAATATGCCCGGAGCATAGCAGAATCCGGGGGAGCCTATGATCTTACGATTTGGTGATCTCGCAATTTCGTGATTTGGTGATTTGGTGATTCCTCAAATCACCAAACTGGCAAATCACCCAATCACCAGACCTATTGGCCCGACACCCACACGCCCCACCCGCCCGTCTTGTGGCTGTGGAACGCGACGCGATGACCATCGGGCGCCCACGTGTACTCCTCCGCGGTCGGATCGTCCAGCACGCGGCGCATCGATCCGTTTCGTAGATCGAGGAGCCACGCGCCATCCCGGTAGACCTGGAAGATGATGCGCCGGCCGTCGGGAGACACGGCAGGCGTACGCACGAGGCGGCCGCGGATCGGGGTCGTGAACACGCGCCGCGCGCCGGTTTCGAGGTTCATCACCACCAGGTCGGTCTCGTGGCTGTACGCGATTCGCGATCCGTCAGGAAACCATGAGCCGCCCCATGGTTGGCCGTAGTCGTAGGACGTGAGACGCTGCAGCTTGCCGCTCTCGAGATCCGTCGCCCACAGATTCCACACGCGGGGATTCGTCGCCTCCCCCTTGACGAACGCGAGCCGCGACCCGTCGGGCGACCAGCTTGGCACTGCCGCGAAACCATCGCCGCTGACCCGGTGGACATTGTGGCCGTCGGCGTCGGCGACGAACACCGCGCGCGTACCTTCACGATCCGAATCGAAGGCGATGGAGGCGCCGTCGGGTGACGGGCGCACATGGAAGTTCTGCGCGGTGTCGTCGACGATGCGAGTGATCTTCAAGACTTCGCCGCGGGCGCCGGTATCGGCGCGCACGAGCGCGCTGCCGGTGCGATCCTGCTCGTGGAAGAAAATCGCAGTCCCGGTGTTCGAGAACGTCGGCGAGTACGACACGGGCTGCGTAATCGCGCGCGGCAGTTCCTGCGAACGATCCTGCGGCGCGGGCATATCGACGGCGCGCAAGTTCGTCCCGGTCGGAGTGCGGGCGGTCTCGGCCGCAGAGCTCTCGACGGCGCGGCCCTCGGGTGCGGGGCTCCCGGCTGTCGGCACCTGGTTCCGAACTTCCCTGGCCGAGACGGTCTCGGCCGGCACGGCTGGACGCTGCACGTGCTCCCACACCGCCGGCACGAAGGCGAGCGCGAGCATGGCCGCTGCGACTGCTGCAATCCAGATCCCGCGGGCGCGGCGGCGAAGCGGCTCGATTGTTTCAACCTCGGCGTCGATCACATCGACATCGCGTCGCTCGACGGCATGAGGACCGTACGGCACGAGCGCTTCGATAGGCCGCTCCGCCGGTACCGGTGCAGATTTCTCCGGACCGCGCACCGCGACCGCCTCTTCGAGCAGCGGCCATGCGACGTTGACCACGACGGACTCATCGAGGCCGGCGGCGCGGGCGTAGCGCACCATTTGAGATCGACCGTACAAGCCTTCCGGCCAGTTACGCAGATACCCCCATTCGAGCTCGCGCAGCAGGTGTGCGGGGATACGCGCACGCGTCGAGACTTCCTCCAGCGACAAGCCCGTTGCGCGCCGCGCGCGTCTGACGTCCGAAATCGTCAATGCCTCGCGCGCTGGAAGATCGATCGGAACGGGTGCGGCATGCGGCGCGGACGCCGCGTGTTCTCGCTCGATCTGAGCCGCGGCCGTCGCGAACAGATTCCGCACGACCTGTTCGAGATTCGGTGCCGCAAAACGATTGATGGCACCGCAAAATTCCTCGAGTGAGGCGTACGGCGGGAGATCCAGCGTTCCAAGCGCGCGCGCAACTACGAGCCGCAAGGCGCCTGGAGCGCGATACTCTACCGGCGCGTCGAACTGCTCCAGCAGCTCATCGAGGAGCGCAGCGGCGCCTGCCACGGGCGGCCGATCCGTATTGACCGGTCCCTCGACCACAACCGTGCCCTGCTCTGTCAGGCGAACGATGTGCGCCGACGGGATCCCACGCAGCACTCCTTGATCCCGCTGCCGGCAGATTTCCGACACGATGGCCACGGCATCGGCGGCGCGCAGGCGCACGCCCGAGGCGGCCAGCTCAGATAATGAAACTCGGGTGGGCATCTCGGCGCATTCGCTGTGCGAGATTGCTGCCACGCACCGGAGTTTTCAATTGTAATACGCGAGATGCATTTGCGCAGATGAGGCAACCTGCTTCGGAGCTATTGATGAGCGGGAAACAGGCCAGTCGTCACCAAAATTACACGCCCCGACAGCCGTCTCTGCCAATCACTCGGAAGGCCCGATGCGACACGCAGCACGAAAGCTGTGAAAGCGCATGCCCTGAGAGAAACGGAAGTGACGCTCGAGATGGAAACCCGTTACTCAGGACGCGCGGACGTTTACTTGGATCATCTTGCGGAACCGCACGGGCTTGCCTTGCAATGTCGCGGGCTGATAGCGCCAGTCCTTCGCCGCGGTCAGCAGGAGCGCGTCGTACATCGGATGCACCGACTGGCGAATCGCCATCGAGATCACGCGGCCCATTTCATCGATAACGAGCTCGAGAATGCCGCGCTCACGCGCCTGCCTCGCGATCCCGGGAGGCACGCGCGGCAGCTCCTGGCGGACGGCGACTGGCGGCGTCACGTTTCGATCATCGCTCGTGTAGATTCGAGTCGTTGCCGGCTGAGAGTCGAGTTGTGGCGGAGCCGCGGCGACCGGCTCCTTTTTCGGTTCGGATGGAGGCACGGCGGCCGCGACGCTGAGATCCAGGAATCCGGACGATAGCATTCGCAGATCGCCAAGACGGCCGCCCATGTCGGGGTCGTCGAGCAGCGAGAGCACACGGCGGAATTGCTTTACTGCGCCGCCGTAATCCTTTCGATCGTAGGCCACCTTCGCTTGGGTGTACCGGATCGTTGCAATCTCGGGCAGCAGCCGGCGCCGCACCTCGGAAAACGCGGAGCGCACGCGCGGCGACGCTTCCGTCTCGCTCGGCTGATATGACGGGTCCGCCGTCACGACCGCACCGATTGCGCCTTCGGCTTCAGCTTCGCGCCCGAGCGCCAGCAGGCAGAGCGAGCGGTACTGCTCGATCGATCGTCGGTCGGTGATGGGCGTCGTATCCGTCGGTTTCAAGTCGTTGAGCACGGCGAGCGCTTCGTCGTAGCGCGCCGACGCATACAACTCGCGCGCGGCCCCGACCGGATCCTTGCCGGACGGCACCTGACCGAATGCCATGCGCGCGACGGATCCGGCGAGCAGGAGAGGAACGAGGATTCGACGTGCTCGACTGGACATGATCATCCCCGCCTATTTCATGTCGACGCTCAACCGTACGGGCGCGTTCATCGTTACCGACACCGCCTGTTTCTTCTCGCCGAACTGCGGATGGCGGAACAGGATCTCGTGCGGTCCGATGGGGATGGCGAGATTGCCGATCGGCGTCTCACCGACCCGTCGGCCGTCGATCCAGACTTCGGCCCACGGCGATGCGTTGAGATTGATCGTGCCTTGGGGCAACTCGATCGCGAGCGGGGCAACCTTCCCCGCCGGTATTTGGATGACTTTGGTAGCGCGATACCCGAGCGTGTCGTTCACGAGCTCTACCTCGTGCCGGCCCGTGCTCATCATCAGGCGATCAGAATCAGTTGTCCCAATCAGCCGTCCGCCTTCCTTGATCTCCATCATCACCGGCGCTTTGACAGAGAGCCATCCGGAGACGGGACCCTGCGCTGCCGCGACCGGCGCGAGCACCGATGACGTGACGCCCGCCTGGATCACGACGCGCTGCCGGACGGGAGCGCCGCGCTGGGCCTGGAGCACGACTTCGTGATCGCCGGGTGTGAGATCGGCGATGCTCACGGGCGCGACGCCGTGCTCGACGCCGTCAACCGTCACACGCGCGCCCGGCGGGTCGGATTGCACGAGAAGACTGCCAGCGGCCGGTGTTTCAGGCAGCTCGAGGTACTGCGACACCTCCGCGCCAGCGGTGACATTCACCGGAATGACACGCGGCACACCGCGCCCGCGCAGCTCCAGAATGTGCGAACCGGTGCCGAGCGAGAGGCGCGCTGGTGTATTCCCGCGAGCGTCGCCGTCGACAAACACCGCGACGCCCGGCGGGTTCGTCTGCACGGACAACATGCCGTTGGTTGGCACGCCTGGCTTGGATCCGCGCAACGCGATCACCGCGCCTTCCCCGATCGCGATGAGCACCAGAATCGCGACCGCGATACGACGCCACCGCGATCCGCCGCTGCGCGTCTTCGCCGGCTCCGGCTCGAACATCCGCTCTTCGTCGAAGCGCGAGGGTTCGATCCTGAGCGGGGCGGACGAGGCATCGATCGATCGCAGCAGCTCGGTGATGTCGGGTGGCTCGATCGGCGTCGTCGCGACCGGCGCAGCAGGCTTGACGACCGGCGCCTCGACGCGTGCCGACGGATTCGCGGCGGCCGGCTTGCCTGGTTCAGTGACGACGGATTTCCGCGGAGGCGCGGCGCTGACGACCCGCTTCGCGGGCGCGTCGGTCGTCGCAGTTCTTCGCGCCGAGACTTCGGCGGCCGCTTTCTTGACCGCGGGCTTCTCCGACGGAACTCGCGACGGGAGCCACGCCGTGGCTGCCTGCACCGAGTCCGGCTCGGGCGTTTCGGCCAGCGCCTCGACGAATTCCGCCTTCAGCGCCGCCATATCGTTGCGTGATGGCTTGGTGGCCGGGATGTCTGCTGTGACCTGTACGGCGGACGCTGGAGCGGAGAAGGAAGACGGTTCGGCGTAGGCCGGCTTCACCACCGTGGTATCGACGACGGCAGGCTTGGCCGCGCTAGTGTCAACGACCGGTTCGAGGAGCGCCGTGATATAGCGCGAGAGGAATGTTTCGAGCGCGACCGGCGCCGCGACGAACCCGCTGTCTTCGAACAGCACCTCTTCGAATGCAGTCTGCGCTTCGAGCGCGGACGCGAAGCCGTTGCGCGGATCGATCTGCACTGCGCGCGCCACCCACCCACGGAGCGAGGCGGGCAACGGCTGTTCTTCGCCAAGCGCCGAGCGCGCAACTGCCGCGCCCAGAAGCGCGCTCACGCGCTGCGGATATTCCTCCGCGCGGAGCGGGCGGCCAAGGATCAACGCGAGCGCGACCAGCCCCATCGCCGTGACGTCCGCGCGATGGTCGAATCGCGGCGGACCCGCCGTCGCCGGCATCGCTACGCGCAGTTCCTGCCAGAGCCGCTCGCGGTTGAACTGCAACTGCTCCACAGCGGATCCCACCACGTGCTCTGCGACGACAAGGCGCGCGTGCGGCGTCACGATGAGACGCTCGGCGGCGATCGCGCCGTGCGCGACGTCGCGTGCGTTCTCGTGCAGCACTGCCACCGCGGGCACGAGCTGGCGAATGAGGCACAGCGCGGCGTTGAGATCGAGTTGCAGCCGTCGCTCGGACGCGGCGCGCAGGATGTCCGAGAGGCGCGTGCCCTCGACGTGATCCGAAACAATCGCCAGCCCACCCGGGTGACGGTCGATGCGGCGAACGCGTGCGTAGTAGGCGTGGCGGAAATTCGCCAGGCGCGCCGCGCGCTCGCGCAGCGCGAACTCGAACGACGGCACCGCGAGCAACTGCGGCCGCAGACGGAGAATCTGCAGCAGGTCCCCCGTCGCGCCGTCCACGGCGACGACGCGGTCACCGAGGCCATCGGAAAAAAGCGGCGCCTCGGGACGCTCGGACGGGGCCGACAGGCTATTCATACGCGTCGCGCGGCTGCAACGGTGGGACCACGCCTCTCATGAATCGGGCCAACGTCCGCAAACGACGGGGGCCGCGACACTTCATGCCCGTTCGGACCGCGCGGCGGCCCTCGCGTCGGTTTACAGGCCTGTCGGTACGATCACGATTGTGCAACTCAGAATTGTTGTTTTGGTGGTTCAGAGATGGGTTGATTTGACTGATGAATCAGCGATGGGCACGCGCCGCGTACTGGCCGCGCTTTGAAGCGCGCGCGGGAGCGCGTGCGACAAGATCACCAAATCACGAAAATCACCAAGTCACGTCACCAAATCACCAAGTCACCAGATCCCAAGTATGCTGGCTTGATTGGCCCCCGCAGCACGGAGGAGAAGGATGAAGAACGCGACGATCATCACGGCGTTCGCGTGTCTCGCGGCGAACCGTGAGGAGAAGCTGCGGCGCAAACCGCTGCCCGCGGCGGCGGCCGGACGCGCAACACGGTGATCTCGAACGGGCAGTCGCGGGCATGGCCGCCCGCGGCCGTGTATCTGCTGCTGGCCCTCGCCTGGTCCTGGCCGCTCCCTCTTCATCTCTCGAATCGCCTTACCCACGATCCCGGGGACCCGCTGCTCGTCACCTACCTGCTGTGGTGGAACGCACACGCCGTGCCCCTGACGCGCGCGTGGTGGAACGCGCCGTTCTTCTGGCCGATGACCGATGCGCTCGCGCTGACCGAGCATCTTGCCGGCCTGTCGCCGATCTCGACCCCGATTCAACGACTCGGCGGCTCTCCGATCCTCGCGTATAACGTCATCCTGATCTGCGCGACGTGGTGGTCGGGCCTGGCGACACACGCGCTCGTGCGCCGCCTGACATCGAATGAGCTGGCGGCATACTGCGGCGGAATTGCATTCGCGCTCGCGCCCTATCGAACCTCGCAACTTGCGCACCTGCAGATCTACGCGTCGTGGTGGCTCCCCGTGACGCTATGGGCGCTGCACGCCTATTACGACGAGGGCCGGCGTCGATGGCTTGCGCTCTTCGGCATCGCCTGGCTGATGCAGACGTTGACGTACGGATACAGCGTGTTCTTTGTACCGCTGTTGTTGATCGCCTGGATCGCGTGGTTCACGCCCTGGCGCACGGATTCGAAGCGCAGCTTGCCGATCCTCGCGACGTGGACGGTCTGTTCGATGCCGCTCCTCCCCGTGCTGCTCGAGTATCACCGCGTGCAGGCGCAGCTCGGCCTGGTGCGCACGCGAGACCAGATGATCTTCTACAGCGCAAACTGGAGCGCGTTCGTGTCGCCAGCGCCTCAACTCTGGCTCTGGCCGAAAGTCGAGCGGACGACGACCGAAGCGTATCTGTTTCCCGGACTCACAGTGCTCGTTCTCATCATCGCGGCCGCGGCAACAGGGCTTCGGCGCGGCGCCTTCGCTTTTTACATCCTGGTTGCCGTCCTGGCCGCGTGGCTGTGCGTGGGACCGACCGCGGACGGCATCTCGCTCGCGTCGCTGTGGCATCCCTACGACTGGATCGTGTGGCTTCCCGGTTTCAATGGCATCCGTGTCCCGCCGCGGTTCTTTCTGCTGAGTGCGCTCTGCCTGGCCATTGCGGCTTCCCTTGCGCTCGCGCACCTGAACCTGGTGATACGGCGCGGCCGACGCGTCGTTGCCGCAATCGTGTTCGCCGGTTTCATCGCGGACGGGGCGATCCCCGGCATGCAGCTCGGCGTGCCTCCCGGCAGCTTCGCATCGATGACGCCGGACGGACGAGTAATCGAGCTGCCGTTCGATGATGCCTACGTGCACATCTACGCGATGTATCGATCGATAACGCACCGGATGCCGGTGGTGAATGGTTATGCGGGCTACATTCCGCCCGTCGCGGACGTGATTCAGTGGGCGCTCCGCCGCCGCGATCCTTCGATCCTCATGGAGCTTCGCCGCGGCCGTCCTTTATACGTCGTGGTGGCGTCGAGACCCGAGGCGGAGACATGGACGCGGTTCATGGACGCGCAGAACGATACGCAATTGCTTGGCGTGTCGGGAAGCGGTCGCGTGTATCGAATGCCGCCCGCGGCGTTTCCCAGGCAGGTGACAACCGGGCCGGTGCTGCCTTCGGCCTCGATCGAGCCGCGTGACGGCTGGCTCGTTGCAGACCTCGGGCAGCCGCAGACCGTACGCGCGGTGGAGATCCGCACGAACGGTGATCTCGTGCGGCTGCCCGCCATGATCCGCATCGAGACGTCCGCGGATGGATCCGCGTGGTCGCTCGCGCTCGAGGAAGCCCCCGGCGCGCTGGCTCTTGCTGGTGCGCTCGCCCAGCCGCGGGCGATTCCGCTTCGGCTGATCCTCCCCGACGTGCGCACACGTTACCTCAGGATCAACGCTGGCAGATTCCACACGAACGCAGTTACGATGTTCGGCCGATGAACATCGAACGCTTCCGGCAGCTGTGCCTTTCGATGCCCGGCGCGACCGAGCGCGTCCAGTGGGGCAATGACCTCGTCTTCAAGGTCGGCGGACGGATGTTCGCCGTTGCCGCGCTGGACGCGGGCGCCAGCCATCGCGTCTCGTTCAAGTGCTCCGAGGACCACTTCGTCGAGCTGCAGGAAAATGAGGGCGTCGTTCCCGCGCCTTATCTCGCGCGGGCGAAATGGGTCGCGCTGGAGCGGTTCGATGCGCTCGACGATCGAACGATCGACGCCTGCGTGCGCGAGGCGCACGCGCTGGTGAAGTCGAAGCTCACCAAAAAGGAACAGGCGGCGCTCGACGCTACTTCGCGACGGTCTCCCGCAAGGCCTCGAACAGGATCTGGATCGCGGGCGCGATCGCGTCGGTCGGGATGAACTCCGCGTCGCCGTGCATCGACCCGATCGCCGCCGCGGAAGCGATGCCTGGAAAGAAGCCGTAGCTGTTCACGCCTTTGGCACGGAAGCCATTCGCATCCGTCCCGTACGGCACGACCATCGGCGTGACCACGGCATCCGGATGATGGCGCTTCACCGCGGATTCGAGCGCGCGATAGAACCGCGTGTCCTGCGGCGTCACGACCGGGTCGTCGCCCTCATAGATCACTTCGATCTTGATCGTCTGGTCCGCCAGCCGGCGTTCGACCTCTTTGATCCACTGCGCGGCCGAAGTCCCGGGAAGGACGCGGCAGTCGATCGTCGCCTCGGCAACCGACGGGATCACGTTCGCTCTCGGAGGATCGCCGACGCCGGATCGGAGGCTGGTGATCGAGATCGTCGACTGCTGAATCGCGTTGTTGAACTTGTTGTCCGCAAGGGGCCCGATGCGCGCCTTCATCGTTTCGATGACGGCGAACCGGCCCGCGGGCATCGGCTCGCTGAGTAGCCGGTTCAGCGCCCGCATGAGGTGATCGTTGGGGTTCATGGGGTGCGGCTGCGATCCGTGTCCAGCGACGCCTTCCGCGCGGACCCGCAGCCACATGATCTTCTTCTCCGCAACCGAGATGCCGAACACCAGCTTGCCGGGCGTGAACATGTCGCGGCTGCCGAAGCCCCCTTCATCCAGGACGTATTCGGGATCGAGCTCGTCATAGTGATTGGCGCGCATCCACTGCGCGCCCAGCGCGCCGCCCACCTCCTCGTCGGGAACCGCCAGCAGGATGACGGCGCGCGCGAGCGGGACCTTCAGGCGGTGCAGGAGCAGGAACGCGTAGATCTGCGTGACGCCAATGCCTTTCATGTCCATCGCCCCGCGTCCCCACAATTTGCCGTCAGCGATCTCGGCGGCGAATGGACCACGCACCCACCGGCTGGCGTCAGCCGCGACGACATCCATGTGATGCTCGAGCAGGAGTGCTTTCGCGCCTGAACCGCTGCCCTTCAAGCGGGCGAGGACAATGGACCGTCCGGGAGCCGACTCGTAGCGTTTCACCTCGATTCCCTCGCGCTTCAGCAGGTCGACGAGGAAATCCGCTGCCCTGGTCACGTCACCGGGCGGGTTCGACGTATTGATGCGCACGTACGCCTGCAGCGTCGTGAGCGCCTCGGATTCAATCTGCTTCCAATCGGGTGTCTGCGCGAAGAGCCGCGGTGCGATCAGCAGCAGACTGGTAGCCATGCAGAAGCGAGCCAACATGCGCATTGCCGCCATCTCCTTCGTGGCCATCTATCAGATCAACATCTATCGATCTGGAGAGGAAAGCCGAGCACGTCTACCACAACTGATAACCATTGACCTGACGCGACGCAACCCGCGTTACAGCCGATGGAACTCGCGCGCGAGGCCGTGGAGGAAGCGAGCGCGCTCGCGGGCCTGCGGCTCCTGCAAGAGATCTTCGACGGGCCACGGCAGCCGCCAGCACCAGTTGACGTCGCTGATCAGAGCGGGGACATTGATCCGATCGCGCCAGCCGAAAATGTCCTGGATCGGCAGCAGCGCGATGGCGGATCCTGATTCGAAGAGCGCGCGCAGAATCGCGTCTCGCGTGTCGTCGCCGAACGGCGCGGCGGGATCGCATCCCGCGCTCTGAAGCGCGGCCAGCGTCGCGACGGCGGACCGCTCATCGCCGGGGGCCGTGTCCCACCACTCCGCCAGGGTTTCAGTGTCGTGTGTCCCGCTCGTCGCCACCGACATGGGAGGGTAGGTGAGCGGATCGCGAAAGGGCTGCCGTCTCTGGTCCCACTCGCGCTCCCAGCGCAGCACCTTGTAGCCGGGGATGCCGGTGCGTTTCAGCGTGTCGCGCACGAATTTTGGAATCACGCCGAGGTCTTCTGCGATGACGCGCGAGCCCGTGGATCCAAACAGCGTCAGCAGCCGTTCCCCCTGCGCGATCTGTGACGGCTCGTCGGACGGTACGAACGCGGCGGATCCATCCTGCTCGCGCACGTAGGTGCGGAAAAACCCGACGAGATGATCGACGCGGTAGCCGTCGTACAGCTCCGCGCTGCGGCGCGCGCGTGCCATCAGCCAGGCATCTCCTTCCGCGGCGATCTTCGACCATCGGTATGCCGGAAAGCCCCAGTCCTGCCCGGTTTCGGAGAAGGCGTCAGGAGGGGCGCCGACGGACGCGTCGAGGCGGAAGTCGCCTTGCCGGGACCAGACGTCCGCGCTGTCGCCGCTTACCATGAACGGAAAGTCGCCGAACAGGCCGATGCCCGATCGCTCGCGCGCATCGGCCCACTGCTCCGCGGCGACCCACTGCAGGTACGCGTAGAACAGACGCTCGCCGGCGAACGCCTGACGCGCGTGCTCGAGCGCCCGTGGCTCACGGTCGCGCAGCCCCGGTTCCCACGCTTTCCAGTGACGGCGGCCTTCGCGCGCATGGATCGCGTGAAACAGCGTGTAGTCATCGAGCCACCAGCGTTCGCGCTGGATGTATTCCGTCAGCCGCGCGGCGCGGTGCGACTGCGCGCTCCATTCATCCGCCATGAAGCGATCGAATGCCGCGTTGAACACCCGGTTCTTGATCGCTCGCACCGTGGGGTAGTGGATGGCCGGCGCCTCACGCGCCGTGCGCAGCGCCGACTGCTCCTCGTCGGTCAACGAGGCTTCGCCCCCGAGCGCTTCGATATCCGGCACCCGAGAAGGAGCAATGAACAGCGGATCGACGGCCATCGCACTGAGCGCGGAGTACGGCGAGTACTGTCCCTCGGCCATCTCGTTCAGCGGGAGCAGTTGCACGAAGCTGAAGCCGGCTTCGCGCATCCAGCAGCCAATGCGAATGAGGTCGGGAATCTCGCCGATGCCCCAGCTCTCCCTCGAGGGGATCGAGAACAGCGGCACCAGCAGGCCGGCGTGTCGGCCGGTGAAGAAGTCACGCGGCATGCACGCGCTCCAATATCAGGTACACACCGCGGGCGAACGTGTCCGGCTGCGGCAGCAGACTCACGACGAGAAAGGCTTCGTGCGGGAAGTCGAAGAAGAAGCCGGGATGCGCCACCACGCCGTCGCGCGTGAGGAGATCGAGCGCGAGCGCCTCCTCGCTTGCGATCGCCGGCACGCGCAGGACGGCGGACCAGCCGCCGTCGGCCGCGAGCACGCTGACGCCCGCGTCACTCTCCGCCACCGCCCGATGCAACGCGCGGTAATTGTGGCGCACCCGATCGCGGATCTGATCGCGAATCGGAGATGTGGCCGCGAGCAGCGCCGGCGCGGCAACCTGCACTGGCATCGAGACGGACAAGTACGTGTCGCAAATCAGCTCGAGGCGGTCCGCGGCTTCATCGACGAGACGAGTGGGTCCGCTGACGGCGATCCAACCAAGTTTGAGTTGCGGAAGACCGGCCGTCTTCGACAACCCGCCCAGACGGAACAGCAGGCAGTCTCCGCGCTCAAGCGCCGGCGGGTCGAGGAGCGGCGCCTCAGCGAACGGATAATCGCAGAACACTTCGTCCAGCATGAGCGCGACGCGGCGCTCCGCGCAACGATTTACGAGCTCATCCGCGTCACGCGCGGTCAGTGCCGACCCGGTCGGATTGTTCGGCGATACGGCAAGCACCGCGCGCGTGTCGGGCGTCCATGCACGGTCGAGGTCTCCACACTCGACCTCCCATGCACCGTGATACGCAAGCGCGTAGCGGCGATCGGTAACCGCATCGAGGCGTGTCAGGTGATCAAATAAAGGATAGCTGGGGACCGGCGTGAGCACGCTCGACTGTCCTGCGTCGCAGAGCAGCTTGAACAGCAGCGAGTAGGCTTCGCTGGTGCTGGCGGTCAGCATGATGCGATCGGGTGCTATGCGAACACCGCGCCGGAGATACATTTCGGCGACGGCCTCGCGCGCTTCGCGCAGGCCGAACGGCTCAGGGCGATACGTGAGCGCGCGCGCGTCGGCCAGCGCCGCGAGCAGCGTCTCGGGGTAGTAAATCCCTACGCGCGTGGGATTCGACACGGTCAGATCGATCAACGGGACGCCGCGGCGCCGGAGATCGGCGAGCACGGCCGCGAGACGGTTCGGCCGCCGATCGTCGGGAACGCGCCGAGAGAACATCCTCGTAGAATATTTGATTTGGTGATCGGGTAAGTTAGTGATTCGGTGAGTGCACGGTTTGGTGATTTGGTGATTGAACAATTTGGTGATTTGGTGAGTGAACGATTCATGCCTCGTCCGGTGTTGTCGATCGTCGGCCTCCTCGCTCTTGCATCTTCCTTGACGCTGACGACAGTCAGAAGCGGCATGGTCGCTCACCTGCAAGCGAGCGCCGCGAGCGCGCAGCGCGGTGGGGTCGGGGCCCCACCGAGCGAAGTGAAAATCGAGATCCCCTACACGCAGTTCACGCTGCCGAACGGCCTGCACGTGATCCTGCACGAGGATCACACTGTGCCGCTGCTGACGGTGAACGTGTGGTACCACGTCGGCTCGGCCCGGGAAAAACCCGGCCGCACCGGGTTCGCGCATCTCTTCGAGCACCTGATGTTCGAAGGCTCCGGGCACGTGAAGGAGGGGCAGTTCGACGAGCTGCTCGAGGCGGCGGGGGCGACCAACAACGGATCCACGGAGAACGACCGCACGAATTACTACATCGACGCGCCGTCGAACGCGCTCGATCTCGCGTTGTTCCTCGAATCCGATCGCATGGGCTACCTGCTCGACGCGATGTCGCCTGCCCGCGTCAACGGGCAGCGCGATGTCGTCAAGAACGAGCGGCGGCAGAGTTACGAGAACGCGCCGTACGGCATGGCCTCGATCGCGATCGGAGAGATGCTCTATCCACAAGGACATCCGTACCACTGGCCGACGATCGGCTACATGGAAGATCTCACCGCGGCGAGCTACGAGGATGTCGTCGACTTCTTCAAGAAGTACTACCAGCCGGCGAATGCCAGCCTGGTCGTTGCAGGCGACATCGATCCCGCAAAGGCGCGCGCGAGGATCGAGAAGTGGTTTTCCGATGTGAAGCCGGGGACCGGCGTTGTCCCTCCAATCGACTACCCGCACGCGTTGCTCACGGAAGCGAAGCGGAAGACGATCCAGGATCGGGTGCAGTTGCCGCGCCTGTACCTGGACTGGATCACGCCCGCGCACTTCGCGCCGGGAGACGCCGAGCTCGACGTGGTGTCGATCCTCCTCGCAGGCGGAAAGAATTCGCGACTGTACAAGCGGCTCGTGTACGACCTCCAGATTGCGCAGGACGTCTCCGCGGTGCAGCAGTCGATGGCGCTCAACTCGCAATACGAGATCGCCGTGACGGCACGCCCGGGCACTGACGGCGCCACCGCGGCCGCAACAATCGAACGCATTCGCGGCATCGTGGACGAAGAGATTCGCGCACTGCAGCAGGCGCCGCCGGACGCGCGCGAGTTCCGCCGCGCGCTCAACCAGATCGAATCGTCGTTCTACAACCGGCTGGAAAGGGTCGGCGGATTCGGCGGCGTGGGCGATCAGCTCAACGCCTACTACTTCGCTGCGGGGAATCCCGGCTACTTCAACGAGGATTTGTCCCGGTATGCCGCGCTGTCGCCAGCAGCCATCCAGGCCGCGGCGGCGCGCTTCCTGCCGCTGGATAAACGAGTGGAGCTCGTCGTGGAGGCCGCGAAGTGATCCCTCGGTCTTCGTTTCTTCGCCGCCTCTGTGTACCGGCTGCCGCCGCTGCCTTGTGTGGTGTCGGGCTTCACGCCGGTCAGCAGCCCGATCGTTCGAAGGCTCCTGCGATCGGCGCGCCGCCGGAGCTGCACCTTCCCGCAATCGAGAAGAGCACGCTCTCGAATGGTCTTCAGGTCTGGATCGTCGCAGAGCACAAGGTGCCGGTGGCTCACGTCGAGCTCGCGCTCGCCTCGGGAAGCGGCGCGGACCCGGCACAGAAGTTCGGCCTTGCGAGCCTCACCGCCGACATGCTCGATGAAGGCGCCGGTTCCCGCTCGGCGCTCGAGATTTCGGACACGGTCGACTATCTCGGCGCAGAGCTCGAAACGTCGAGCTCCAGCGACGCCTCGTATGTCGACCTGCACGTCCCGGTTGCCCGGTTGGGCGACGCATTGCCGGTGATGGCCGATGTCATCGCACACCCCGACGTTCCCCGACGCCGAATTGAAGCGGCTCCGCGAAGAACGGATCACCTCGCTGCTCCAGGCCGAGGACGATCCGGGGCAATTGATACAGTTCGCGTTTCCGCGCCTGGTGTACGGAGCGGTGCACCGTTACGGGACGGCATCCATCGGGACCGCCGCGTCGCTGCGCGGCTTCACGCGGGCCGACCTCGTCTCGTTTCACGCGGCGGTGTATCGACCGCAGAACGCAATGCTTGTCGTGACGGGGGACGTGATCGCGGCCAATGTCATCCCGATGCTCGAGACCACGCTCGGTCAGTGGAAGGGGAACCCCGCCGCGCCGCCGCCCGGACTCAGCGACGCTCGTCAGCTGACCGCGCGCCATGTGTACCTCATCGACAAGCCGGGCGCGGCGCAGTCGCAAATCCGCATCGGGTGGATTGGCGTCCCGCGCTCAACGCCTGATTACTTCGCGTTGCGGGTCCTGAATACGATCCTCGGCGGTGCGTTCACGTCGCATCTGAATCAGAACCTGCGCGAGGAGCACGGATATGCTTACGGCGCTTCGTCCGCATTCGACACGCGGCGTCGGGCGGGGCCCTTCTTCGCAGCCGCGGGCGTGCAGACCGACAAGACCGCCGATGCGCTGAAGGAGTTCTTCAACGAGCTGAACCGCATCCACGAGCCTGTCGGCGTCGAGGAGATCGAAAAGGCGAAGAACTATCTGTCGCTGCTGCTGCCGCGGAACTTCGAGACCACGCGTGCCACCGCGAACGCACTGGTGCAGATCGCCGTGTACGATCTTCCGCAGGATTTCTACGAGACATACGGACAGCGGGTGCGCGCCGTCACAGCCGCTGACGTCAGGCGCGTCGCCGACAAGTACATCCAGCCCGCGAAGTTCGCCGTGGTGATCGTCGGCGATCGGAAAGCGATCGAACCTGGCGTCCGCGCGTTGAACCTGGGACCGGTAACCATCGTGGAAGCTGCGGACGTAATGAAGTAACTACACACCTCGGACCCCGGACCCCGGACCCCGGACCTCGAACCTCGAACATGCATCTGGAATTCGACGAATTCGTCCGCTACACCAACGGGGAACGCGACAAGTGGCGCGCGTGGTTCGGCGCGCATCCCGAGGCGATGGCGACCGAAGTGCAGCCGGGCGGGCGGTTCGTAACGGTGGGCGCGCTAATCGATCACATCTTCCTCGTCGAACGGCGTCACCTGCAGCGGCTCACGGGCACGAAACTGGACGAGCGCACGGGACTCAGCGGCCATCACGCGCCGCCATTGTTCGATTACGGCGCGTCGGTGCGGCGGGAGCTCGAAAAGTTCGTGTCCGATCTGGACTCCGACGAAGCGGATCAACCAACATTCACGGTGCAGAGTGGCGGCGAGTTCAGCCTGACGCCGCGGAAGCTGCTCTTCCACTGCCTGCTGCACGAAACCCACCACTGGGCGCAGATCGCGCTCTCGCTGCGTCGCGCGGGCCTCGAACCTCCCGGCAATCACGATCTGTTCTATTCGCGGGCACTTCGCTGACGCGAATAATGTCCATGCGGAAGGTCGAGTGCTGAATGCTCAACGGTTCTTCCGCAATTCGTCATTCAGCATTCAGCATTCTTCAGCATCGACAAGCCTCTCTCGATGATGCCGAACCCGTGGCGCAGCTCCTCCTCGCTGATCGACAGCGGCGGATTGGTGAAGAACGTGTTCCAGCGGACAAACGTGTAGAGCCCTTCCTCGCGGAAGAACTTTCCGAGTCGCTTCATTGGTTCCGAGGTACCGTTGAATGGCGCCAGCGGTTCCATGGACGATCGATTCTTCACCAGCTCCACGATCCCGAAGAGTCCGATCGCGCGCGTGGCGCCGACGATCGCGTGGCGCGACGCGAGACCGTCCATCAGTCCTTTCATGATCCCGCCCATCCGTCGCGCGTTCTGAATCAGACCGTCCTCTTCGTATACCTGCAGCGTTGCCAGCGCGGTCGCGCACGCCAGCGGATGGCTGTTGTAGGTGAGGCCGCCGAAGAACACCTTGTCGCGGAAGTGCTCCGCGATCGCGTGCCGCATGCCGACGGCCCCGAGCGGCACATACGCGCTCGTCAGGCCCTTCGCCATCGTCAACAGATCCGGCACGACGCGCCAGTTGTCGACGGCGAACCACTCGCCGGTCCGGCCGAAGCCGGACATCACCTCGTCGGCGATCATCAGGATTCCGTGTTTCGTACAGATCTCACGCACGCCCTGAAGGTAACCGTCGGGCGGCACGAGCACGCCGTTCGTGCCGACGACGGGTTCGAGGATGAAGGCGGCGATCGTCTGCGCGCCTTCGAGCTGGATCGTCTCCTCGAGATCCGCGAGCGCCTTCTCCGTCGTGTCCCACCCGCGCTGAATGCCGTGATACGGATTGAGCAGATGAACGACGCCGGCCATGCCGGGCTCGGAGGCCCACCGGCGCGGATCCCCTGTCAGGATCATCGCGCCCGCCGTCGCGCCGTGATACGAGCGATAGAACGAGAGGATCTTGTGACGGCCGGTGAACTGGCGCGCGAGCTTGACGGCGTTCTCGTTGGCCTCGGCGCCGCCGTTCGTGAAGAAGAACGTGTCGATGTCTCCTGGCGTGATCTCGGCGAGCTTCTGTCCGAGCCTCGCGCGCGGCTCGGTGGCCATGAACGGATTGGCATACGCGAGCGTCTCGACCTGACGCTGGATGGCACGAACGACCCGTTCGTGGCCGTGGCCGATGTTGACGCACATCAACTGGCTGTTGAAATCGAGAAAGCGCTTTCCTTCCGGCGTCCAGAACCAGCAGCCTTTCGCGCCGGCCACCGGAATCGGATCGACTGCTCCCTGCGCGGACCACTCGAACAACGTATGCCGGCGCGTGAGGTCGACAATCGTCTGCCCATCGAGGCCGGCCGTCGTGCTGTCTGCGATCTTCATGTTGGCTCCTGAATGGCTCATGACTTAATGACTCAGGGGCGCATGCCGGCTCACGGCTTACATGCCCGGAGGGGTGAACCTGCCGTCCGCCGCCAGCCAGCCGCCGTCGGCAAAGAGTACTGTGCCGGTGACGTAACTCGCCGCATCGGACGCAAGAAATACCGACGGTCCCACCATCTCCTCCGGCTGCCCCCAGCGATTGAACACGCTCTTCGCTGCATACGCCTGGTACCAGTCCTTGTTCGCCTTGATCGGCGCGGTCAGGGGCGTCTCAATCACGCCCGGCCCGATCGCGTTCACGCGGACGCCGTGCGGCCCGAACTCCGCGGCGGCCGTCTTCACCATCTGGACGATTGCCGCCTTCGTCGCAGCATAGACGCTCTGGCCGGGCTCGACGACCTGCGATCGCACGGAGGAAAAGAGAATGATGCTCCCTTTCTTCCTCGGCGTCATCACGCGACCGGCGGATCGCAGCACGTTGAAGTTCCCCTTGATGTTCACATCGAGCACGCGCGACACCTCGTCGTCGGTATATTTCAGGATCGGCTTGCGCACGTTGATGCTTGGCGTGCAGATGACGATGTCGAGGCCGTGCTGGGAGGCGAGGCGATCGAAAACCGCGTCGACCGCGGCCGAATTCCTGATGTCGAGCGCGCCCGCTTCGCACGCACATCCTTCGCTCGCCGCACGCGCCGCCACTTTGCCTGCCGCCGCTTCGTTGACGTCGAGGCACATCACGCGTGCGCCCTGACGGGCGCAGCCGAGCGCCACGGCTTCACCGATTCCGGACGCGCCGCCAATCACCGCCGCGGTCTTTCCCGTCAGATCGAACAGCCCGCCCAACAGAGATCCCCCTAGCTGCTCGCCGCCGCCGGCGTTGGTGAAGAAGGACGCCCGGTTAGAAAGGCGGCGGCCGCAAAGGCCATCACGGCCGCGCCAAGCCCGCACATCGCGGGCGTGAAGATGCCGATCGGTTTGCCGCCGTTCCATAGTTGCGCCGCCACGACCGCAACGAGCCCTCCGGCGATCGCCGCGAGCGCGTCGAATGCGCGCACGCGCCGCATGAACAGCCCGGCCACGATGGGCACGAACAGGCTGACACCCAGCAGCGTGTAGAAGATGCTGAGCGCATCCACGACGGTGTCCGACAGGGACGCGACGAGAATGCCGAGCAGACCGCCCGCGACCGACGCCGCCCGCGCGACGGTGAGTACCTGCGTGTCGGTCGCCGCTGGATTCACGAAGCGTTTATAGAGGTCCTGGGAGAGCGACGTCGCCAGCATGAACAGGATCGTATCGGCGGCGCTCACTTCTGCCGAGAACACCGCCGCCAGGCCGAGGGCTCCCACCCAGAACGGCAGGTCGTGCATGAACAGCATCGGGAGCGCGAGCTCGCGATTCGAAAGGTCCGGGTGCAGCACGTGCGCGATCATGCCGAGCAGCGCCGGCATCAGCGCGTATCCGAACAGCGCTGCCGCGTTCAGGCCAACGCCTATGCGCACAGTGCGATCGTCACGCGCGCCGTACACTTTCTGCAGGAGACCGGGCGACACGACGAACGCAGGCGTCAGCATCGCGACGTACATCCATCCAGATTCGCCGTTTTCCCACGGGTTCCACATCGCCGCGTCGGGAAGCGCGGTTCGCAGCGCATGGACGCCGCCGACCCCATGCAGCGCGAGCGGCAGCGCGACGACGAAGCCGAGGACCTTGACGGTCAGCTGCACGACGTTGACGGCAGCCGACGATTTGAGTCCACCCGCTCCGAAGTACGCCGTCACCACGCCGGCGCCGATCACGCAGCCGACGATCTTCGGAAGCCCGATGACGACGGTCAGGACCCGGGCGAGGCCGATCAACTGTCCCGCAAGAATCGCGATCGTAGCCATCCACAGCAGGATGGCAATCGTGGCGCGCACGCGCCGGTCGTATCGCCATTCGAGGAAATCGCCAACGGTCCGGAGATCGTGCGCCGCGGCAATGCGGCGGATCCGAGGCCCGACCCACAGCGCGAGAATGATGGATCCAATTCCCGCGGAACCCACCCACCACCAGCCGGCCAGTCCGTCACGGTAGCCGAGGCCCGTGGCCCCGATCGTCGACCCACCGCCAATGTTGGCGGCAAGGAACGTGGCAAACAGCAGCCCCGGGCCGAGGCTGCGTCCCGCGACGAAGAAGTCGCGAGATCCCTGCACGCGCCGCGCGACCCAGATCCCCAGCGCGATCTGCGCCAGCGAGTACAAGATGATGATCAGCAGGTACGCCATCAGATCAAGAGGACGTGTATGGGGTGGCTGCCGAGTCGTATTGTACCGGTATAGTCGATGCGATTCTCAATCGGCATTCACGGAGTCACTAAATCACCACGTGCCGATGACCGGTTCGATTGATCGCGTTCTCGCTGCCGTTGATGACGCCGCGGACGAAGCCGTGGCGTTCGCGGCGGACCTCGTGCGCGTGCCGACCGTCAACCCTCCGGGCGAGCTGTACGACGACTGCGCGCGCCTGATTGGCAGAATGCTCGGCTCATGCGGATTCGAGCTCGAGTACCACGCTGCCGAAGGCCGCCCCGAGCACACGCCAATCCACCCACGTATCAACGTCATCGGCACCCGTCGGGGAAAATCGTCGCGGCCGGTCGTTCATTTGAACGGCCATTTCGACGTGGTGCCGGCGGGCGCGGGCTGGACGGTCGATCCGTTTGGCGGCGAGGTTCGCGACGGACGTATCTGGGGCCGCGGCGCGTGCGACATGAAGGCCGGCATCGCGGCGGCGATCTTTGCCGCCGAGGCTATCCGGCGCGCTGGCATCGATCTCAACGGAACCCTCGAGATCAGCGGCACCGTTGACGAAGAGAGCGGAGGCTTCGCCGGCGTCGCCTGGCTTGCGGAACACGGGCGGCTCAGCCGCGAACGGACCGATTACGTGATCATCCCCGAGCCGCTCTACGTGGATCGGATCTGCATCGGTCATCGCGGCGTCTACTGGTTCGAGGTGGAGACCGTGGGACGCACCGCGCACGGCAGCATGCCGTTTCACGGCATCAACGCGATCGATCAGATGGGTATCTTCTTCGAGCGCGTGCGGAGGGAGCTCGAACCGAGGCTCGCCGAGCGCCACACGGAAGTCCCTGTCGCCCCGGCGGGCGCGCGTCACGCCACGATCAATATCAATGGCGTCATCGGCGGTCAGCCGGTCGACGGCATCCAGACGCCCTGCGTCGCCGACACATGTCGGGCAGTGTTCGACCGTCGCTTCCTGCTCGAAGAAGGATTCGACCGAACCAAGACGGAAATCGTCGCGCTGCTCGAGTCGATCGCCGCTGACGTGCCGGACTTCAAGTACTCGATACAGGATCTGATGGTCGTCCACCCGACGCGCACGCCGGATGATTCTCCGGTGATCGGCGCGCTGGATCGCGCGCTGCACCGCGTGCTCGGAAGAAGCGGCGGCCTCGTCGCGAGTCCCGGCACATACGATCAGAAGCATGTCGCGAGGATCGCCGGCGTGCCAGACTGTGTGGCGTATGGCCCCGGCATTCTCGACCTCGCTCATCAGCCGGACGAATATTGCGACATCGCGGATCTCGTGAACGCCACGAAAGTGATTGCCCTTGCGGTGCTGGAGTTGACCGGAACCAGCTGACGGAGACCAGATGACGAAACGACTGGCAGCCCTGTTCGCGATTGCCGTGCTGGGCCTCGCGCCCCGAGCCGCCTACGCACAGGCGACGGGCAGCATCGCCGGCGTGATCAGCGATGAGTCGGGCGCCGTGCTGCCCGGAGTCACTGTCGAAGTCGCCAATACCGCGACCGGCCAGCTGCGCACGGCGGTCACCGGCGACGACGGCTACTACACCATTCCTCTGTTACAGCCGGGGCCGTACGACGTAAAGGCCACGCTCTCCGGCTTCAAACCGATGCTGCGCAAGGGGAACACCGTCACCGTCGGCGACACGGCGCGCGTCGATCTGAAGCTCGCCATCGGCGGCCTCGAAGAGAGCGTCACCGTCGCGGGCGAGTCGCCACTCGTCGAGACCTCGCACGCGACACTCGGCATCACGATCGATCACCAGAAGGTCGTCGATCTGCCGCTCAACGGCCGCAACTTCACGCAGCTCGGGCCGCTGATTCCGGGCGTCATCGCGCCGCCGGCGGGTCTCGGCGGCGCAGCCGGTGATGCAACACCAGGCGGATTCGGCGCCGTGACGGCCGGCTTCAGCGTCAACGGCATGCGCAACCAGTCGAACAACTTCCTGCTCGACGGAGCCAGCAACAACGACACGTTCAACACAGGCTTCATCATGCGCCCGCCACCGGACGCGATTCAGGAATTCAAGATCCAGACGCACTCTTACAATGCGGAGTTCGGCCGCAATTCCGGTTCGGTCGTGAACGTCGTCACCAAGTCCGGCACCAATGCGCTGCACGGCGCCGCCTGGGAGTTCAATCGCGACGACGCGCTGCAGGCGAGGAACTTCTTCGCGCCGGCAAATCAGGCGAAGCCGAAGCTCAAACAAAACCAGTTCGGCGGCAGCATCGGCGGTCCGATCATGAAGAACCGTCTCTTCGGGTTCGGCTACTACGACGGATACCGCAACACTCACGGCAGCACGACGAGCGTCGTGGTCCTCTCGGATGCACAGCGGGTCGGCAACTTCGGGTCCACGACGATTCGCGATCCGCAGACCGGCCTGCCGTTTTCAAATAACACGATTCCGGCGGACCGGATGAGCGCCGCGGCCGTGAAGCTGATCGATCGGTTCGTGCCCGAGGCGAATCTCGGCGCGAACCGCTACGTCGCGTCTCCCGACACGATCGACAATCGCGATTCGCTCGGCACGCGCCTCGACTATCAGTTGTCGCAGCGCCACTCCGTCCTCGGCCGCTACCTGCAGACGAAGACCAACGCCAGGACGCCGGCCATCACGACCGCGATCGGGAACACGTCGAAGGCGACGCTCGGCGACTACATGGGCTCGGACACCGTCATCTTGTCGCCTCACGCCATCAACGTGGCGCGGTTTTCCTACAACCGGATTGACGCCCACCCGGCCGTCACGAGCGGGCTGAGGAACGAGGATTACGGCATCAACGTGCCGAACACGAACGCGCTCGCGCAGGGGCTCGCCTCGATCGCGATCACCGGGTTCTTCAACCTTGGCGACGCGCAGCAGCCGTTCGTCAAGCGCGTCAACGAGGTGTTCCAGGTCACCGACGATTTCACGTGGACGCGCGGCCGTCACGGACTCAAGTTCGGCGCGGACATCCGCAAGGAACACATGGTCATCGCGTTCATCAACCGGCCGAACGGCGACTTCACGTTCAACGGCGTCAACTCGGGCAACGCTGCCGCGGACTTCCTCCTCGGCGTGCCGTCGCAATTCCGACGGACGACAACGAACCAGGCGCAGGATGGCGTGGGCTGGTTGTCCTCGGTGTACGCGCAGGACGAGTGGCGTACGAGTCCGCACCTGACCGTCAGCGCCGGTGTACGCTACGAACTGCCGCAGCCGTTCGTCGACAAGAACGATGCCCTCAACGCATTCCATCCTGGCGTGCAGTCGCAACGTTTTCCCAATGCGCCTGTCGGTCTCGTCTATCCCGGCGATCCCGGCGTGCCGCGCGGGACATATGCGGCCGACAAGAACAATCTCGCCCCACGCGTCGGCGCAGTATGGGATCCGGTCGGCGACGGCAAGACGACGGCGAGAGCGGCGTGGGGCATCTTCTATGACGCACTGGCGGGACAGGGAGATTTCTTCCAGAACGGCGTCCTGGCGCCGCCGTTCACTCCGCTCGTCGAGGTGAATTCACCACCGGCGGCGATCACGCTCGACAATCCGCTCAGTGTCATCACGGGCGGACCCACCGCATTTCCCCCCGGGCTGACGATCATCGGCTGGGGTGAGAACTTCGAGACGCCGTACTCGTATCATTTCAACCTCACCGTGCAGCGGCAGATGGGCAGTTATCTCGGCGCGGAGCTCGGCTACGTGGGGTCCCGCGGCGAGCACCTCCCGATCTTCATCGAGGTCAATCCGGGCCTGTTCACACCGGGCCAGACCACGCCGAGCAGGCGTCTCTTGCCGGCGTACGCGCTGGTGCGCCCGACATTTTCCGCCGCGAAGTCGAAGTACGACTCGCTGCAGACGAGCGTGCGCATGCGGCCGAATCACGGGATCAACTTCCTCGCGTCCTATACGCTCGGCCACGCGATGGATCACGTGTCGGGCCTGAACATCGGCGGTGAGCCACGACCGGTGTTGCCGGTGACGATCGGAGACGAGGCGACGTTCGATCGCGCCCTGTCATTCGAATGGGGTGACGCGCTCTTCGACGTGCGTCACCGTTTCGTCCTGAGCTTCGGCGCGGAACTGCCGACGCCCGAGAACATGGGCGCTGTGGTAAAGCACGTGGTCGGCGGCTGGCAGTTGAACGGGATCGTTCAGACGCAGACCGGGTTCCCGCTGTCGGTCACGAACTCGCAGCTCGACATCCGGTTTCTGACGAACCGTCCGGATGCGACGTGCGACCCAAATGCGAACGCGCCGCACACGACCGACCAGTGGTTCGACACCTCCTGTTTCGTCGTCCGTCCGCTGGCGCAGACGGGCGAGCGCCCGGGCAACGCCGGCC
>Ga0066677_10000088_pt1 | contig 29156 bp, 17 predicted proteins | sample GraSoiAngelo_126_FD_62299 | JGI IMG/M metagenome (GOLD analysis project Ga0066677, IMG submission 62299) | Grasslands soil microbial communities from the Angelo Coastal Reserve, California, USA - 14_0927_09_20cm | ecosystem: Environmental > Terrestrial > Soil > Grasslands | place: USA... | reverse complement strand
GCCGGCGGGTGGACGGTTGCCAGGCGCAGGCGCACGAGGAAACGGCTGCCCAGCCCCGGGCCGTCGCTCGACGCTTCGATCGAGCCGCCGTGCAGCTCGACGAGCCGCCGCGCGAGCGTCAGGCCGATGCCGAGGCCCCCCTGCGTCCGATCGCGATAGTCCCGAACCTGCGCGAACATGTCGAAGATGCGCGGCAGCATGTCGGCGGCGATGCCGATGCCCGTGTCCGCAACGATGATCGTAACCTCCGAGCCACTGGCGTCGGCGCGGACGTGAATGCGGCCGCCCCGCTCGGTGTACTTCGCGGCGTTGTTCAACAGGTTCGAGAACGCCTGTCCGAGTCTCGCGGGATCCGCGTCGGTCCAGAGCGGCTGCGGCGGAAGATCGGCGACGAGCGTATGCCGTTGCGCGTCGATCATCGGGCGCGTCGCCTCGATCGCCCCGTGCACGACCGATCGCAGATCGATCCGCTCCGGGCGCAGCTCGATCTTGCTCTGCGTAATCCGTGCGACATCGAGCAGGTCGTCGGTGATTCGCACCAGCTGCAACAGCTGCCGCTCCGTCGTCGCGCGCGCCTTCTCGACGACGGCGGGATCGTCGTGCGCGATGCGCATGAGCTCGATGGCGGTGCGGATGGGCGCGAGCGGGTTGCGCAGTTCGTGCGAAAGCGTCGCCAGGAATTCGTCCTTGCGTCGATCGGCGTCCCGAAGCGCGGTCTCCGCCACTTTGCGATGGGTGAGATCCATGAGCACGCTGACGCAGCCGTAGATGTTGCCGTGCCCATCGTAGAGCGGCTCGACGTCGTTCTGCACGTAGATCACCGCGCCGTCGGTGCGGACCATCTCGATCTCGTTGCTCACCGACGTTCGGTGCGCGATGGCGTATTGCATCGGCAGGTCCGCGGGGGGTACGTCGCGCCCATTGCGCTGGATGCGATACAGGGGTTGCTGGCCGGGCGGCGGAGTCAGCGAGATGTTGGCGTCGAGCGGGACCTGCAGCATGGCCGCGAGCGCGCGGTTCGCGGAAATGTGCCGGCATTCGGGGTCATGCGCGACCGCGATCGGCACCGGCGCGCGCGCGAGAATCGCCTGGAGGGAGTGCAGGCGTGGCCGCAACTCCTCCGGACTGAGGTCTTCGAGGGCGTCGAAGAGGTTCCAGTCGGACATCGTAGAGTGCTGTTCAGGAGAGCATACGCGAGAACCGCACGGTTGCGCTGGCGAGGGCTATCCGTTAAACTGGAAGTTCCTTCAGACCGCGCGTTCTGCGTACGTGTTCCTCAGTAGCTCAATGGCAGAGCATCCGGCTGTTAACCGGAGGGTTGTAGGTTCGAGTCCTACCTGAGGAGCCAATCCATCAATAACTTACGACGATCAGCGTTGTGAACAATTTGCCTCTGTTGAGCATCCGGTCGAACCGGAGAGTACCTTCATCGCAAAGAGCTGAACGCAAAGCGGATTGTCAATCGGAGTCATTCGTCATCTATTCGTGCTCGGCAAAGTTTCGCTCGATGAACCCAGCGCAGCGGCTGGAACGCGACACCTTCGCCTCTGCGAAGCAGCGCTTGGCGCCCGTAGCTTCTCGCGCCCAGCGTATTCCTGGCCCGCCGTAGAAAGGCACCCGGCGAAGAGGATCGTTGCCGCTAGCGTCGATGTTCGAAAGGCCAAACCTTCCATCTGATCCTCCGCCTCGTATGTTTGGAATAGAGCTCAGCGCCGAGCGGGCGAGCTACAACAATCCGGGCGGCCGGTACTACCGCGGGCTCTGCCGGTCGCTTTCCCGAGCGTCTGCGCGACTCACAGCCGCCAACGCGAGAACGCAGATAAATCGTTGCGCTCCGCCGCACGTCAACCCAATCAGTTGGATCGTCGATGTTCGTCGCGCGATGCTGTTGTGTAAAGTTCACTCTGCAGTCTTGACGTTTGTCCCGGGCACTGAGCCCCGGTTGCCGGCTTGAAGCGGACTCGCGCGTCACGGTGAGATTGCGAAAGTGGGCCACCGTGCCAAGGTCTATCCACAATGCCACCGCACCCTTGGCGTTCGCGCCGGTTTTCAAGTCATTGACGATGAGCGTCGGTTGTGGCTCGTCGGGGACGTAGAGCCGCGCCTGTGCGCCGCGCACCTCGATCTTGACCTTGGTCCATTCGTCGGGGACCGGATCGCCGTACGACTCGTACTTCTCAGGGCTCTCGTTGCGAAGGCGGGGATCCGATGCTACTTCTCGAGCAAACTCGCGGCAACGCGCGTGAGCCGCACTGGCGCTATAGCTCCTGTGATCAGCCGCCTGGGTGGCGAGGCATCGTCGAGGCCGGGCACGTCGGCAAACACTGCGGCGTGAGGCGCGCGCAACAGGCGCCGATAGACGTCTTCCACCTTGTGCCGCGCAATGCCGATCACCCACGCCCGCAAGGACGACTGCCCTGGAAATCCCGCGAGGCCGCTGAGTGCCGCCAGGAACACCTACTGCACGACATCGTCCACGAGATCTTCGCGTGGGGGCAGGCGATGGCGTGCGTCCGGCTGAAGCCCGACCCTTAACGAGATCGCGTCCTTATCGGGGCGGACCCGCGGTCGGATTGCGCTCGAAGAAGTCGAACGGCCGGAGCTCGAATTCCTGCCGCATGACCGGCACGACGGGCCAGTCTTCCGCCCTGGGGACGTGGTGGAACCCGATCGTGTACCAGAGCACCAGATCCGTGCGTTCGAGGCCGCGGTTCGCACTGGTCCACGCCGGCAGCCCGTCGTCGTGCGCCCGCCGGAACGGATACGTGCCGGCCGCGTACCGCTCGTCCGCTCGATAGGGCGTGACCCAGAGATGGAAGTTCGTGAAGCCCGCGCGGCGGCGCAGGGGGTCTCCGGGGGCGAGCAACGACACCGCGTTCATGCCCGGCCGGAGTTCATAGCTGACCGGGTAACCGAGCGGCCCGATGACGGCGGGATTGATCACGCGCCAGAGCGCGGGCCGTTCCATCTCCATCCGCAGCCGTGCGTCCTGCTCTCGCGCGGCCGTGTGTCCCTCGAGGGTCCACACGCTCTGCCGCGGGCTGCCCGGATCGAGCCGCGTGGTCTTCAGTCGATCAATCCGGAAGCTGTTCTGCGGACCATCGACGTCCAGATCGAGACGGAAGCAGAAGAAGTGATCGTGGTTGATCGCGGACGTGTGGGGTGCGACCATCCGCCCGTATGCCGGTCGCGCCGCCGTCGACTCGCGCGCGGTTCCGCTGCTGACGGCTTTGACCTGCGCGATGCCGGTCGCGCCGACGGAAACGGCAATCGTCCCATCCTGGCGGAAAGCCCAGTCGAAGACGTAATCGTAGTTGGCGACGGCGGAAACACTGCGCAGCACGAGATCGGTCCGCGGAGCGACGTCGCTCTGCTGGTTCACGGCCTCGAAGTGGCGCCACGTCACGTCTCCGGCGCTGCGCTCGAACAGGCAGGCGGCCCGTTCGCGGGTGTACGGCTCTCCCCAGTCGTCGGCGAACACGGCGTCGAAGAACACCGCGTTCGACGGGCAGTCGCGACCGGGTTCGAGCGGCGCCGCCAGCTTTCCAAGGCCGTCCTCACCCGCATCGAGATACGCCCTGAAGGACCAGCCGGAGCCGGGATCCATGTACGGAACGAACAGTTCAGACATCGAGCCTTGGTACAGAACCGACCTCGCCGTGCCGCGATCGAGAAACCGCACCATCGACACGACCAGGCCCAGCCGGGGATCAACGCGGACATGGAACTGCCAGGCTGCCCACGTCACGGTCTGACCCTCCAGTCGAAAGCCCGGCCCGGGTCGCTGCTCGATCGCGATGCCGCTGCGCGGCTCCGGCACGGGACCGGCCGTCGCTGCGGTGAAATCCGCGGGCCCGCGGGGAATGGGAACGACGCCGGTGTCGACGAGCCGCACGAGACGGTGATCGTTCAGATCGACGACCGCAATCAGCCCTTCGATCGGCCGGCTCCAGAAATTCCGCGTGTCCGACGAGTCGAAGCAGACGACGTTGGCGAGTCGCTCGTCGAGGCCGCCGGCTTCGTCCCCGGCAGCGAACGGCACGCAGACGATGTGCTCGTAGCTCTCGATCCCGCGCTTCCTCACCGCCGACTGCCAGTCCTGGCTCGCAAAGACGATGCGGCCTGCGGCCGTCCATTCCTCTGAGGGAAGGATGCCAGGCTGCATGCCGTCCACACGCCGCCAGGAGATCACTTCGCCGTGTGAGACATCGACCACCGCCTCGAAGGTGGAGCGGCCCTGCTTTGCAATGATGAATGCCCGTCTCGAGATCGTCTGGCCGGGCGTCCAGGCGAGGACAAGGGCCTTCGGTGGCTCCTCGAGCGTGACGAGCGGATACAGCGCGAACTCGTCCACGCGTCCGGCCTTCGCGAGCGCCGCGATCGCAGCTGTCACTTCTGCAGCCGACAACGGATCCAGAGGGTGGCGCGGCGAGGAAGCGGCGGCCGGGTCCGGCGCCTGCATGCTGCCGGCGCTTCTTGTTTGGCGCTCGGCGCCGCCGCTCGCGGCGGTCCGCTCCGCCGCCTCGCTTAGGCTCCCTCCACTCGCTCCCGCTTCGTCGGTCGCTCCGTTCCGCTCGCGACCCGGCGCCAGAATCGCGGTCGCGCACGCGACAAGAATCGCTGAAGCCTTCATTCGTCGCAGCCCGGTACCCATGTCCGTGATCTTTCTGTCCTCCGCGTGTCCGCGCGCACGCCAGATTGGGTGGCCCGTTCGGCGGCTGGACACGGTCGGTCGACTCGCGGCGGTAAGCCGCACGTGCTACGCTGACCGGGCTTCTACAACAAAGGAGGCGCCTCGCGATGAACGTCCGACGCCGCGCGCGGATCGCCGCGCTGACGTGTCTCGTGTATCCGGCCGCCCTGGCTTATTCGCACGACATGTGGCTGTTGCCCGATCGATTCGTGCTCGACGAGCGGGAGACGCTCGTCGTGCGGCAGTTCGTCGGGACGGAACTCAATTCGGGAGAAGAGGTGCCGCTCCTCCGGCGTATGACGCGGCGCTTCGAGCTGGTGACGCCTGACGCCCGCATCGATCTGCTCGCCGCGCTGCCGCCCGAACGTGAACGGCCGTTCATCCAGCCGATCCTCTCACGCACGCTGGATCGCCGCGGGCCCGTGCTCGTGGCAATGGAGCACTACTTCATCGACACCGAGTTTCCGCGCGCGGAGTTTCTCAAGTATGTTCAAGACGAAGGGCTCGACGTGCGGCCGCCGGAACGCGCGGGCAGGACCGTCGAACGGGAGCGCTACGCGCGATCGCTGAAGTCGCTGGTCCAGGTCGGCAGGCCGGCGGGTGGCGATCTCTATCGCCGTGTGCTCGGACAGCAGCTCGAAATCGTGCTGCTCCAGAACCCTTACACCCTCCATCCCGGCGACACGCTGGACGTCCAGGTGCTCTTCGAAGGCCGCCCGCTCGCAGGCAGGCAGGTGACCGCGCTCAATCGCCAGGGACAGGGGCCGGTCTCCGCGATCAGGGCGCGCACCAACGCGGAAGGGGTCGCGCGGTTCAGGCTCGGCCGCGCCGGCTTGTGGGTGGTTCGGCTGGTCCACATGCTGCCGTGCACCGGCCGGCCGGAAGCGGACTGCGAGGTCGTGGACTGGGAGAGCCACTGGGCGTCGTTCAGCTTCCAACTCGATTGACCAGCAGGAGAGGAGAGGGACGGGCCGGGAGCCGCGAAGTCGCGTGTCCCCCGGCACCGCCTTGTCAGAAGGTCCCCGCGGGGCACCCCGGAGTCCTGCCGTCTGCGTCCGCTCGCGGCTTGGCCAGGTCGGCCTTGCCGTCGCCGTTGGCGTCCGCCGGACACGCGTCCCCTGTATGGAAGACGTTGTTGAAGTCGCAGGCCGGCAACTGGCCGTCGCCGTGGCCCTGATGATCGGCGAGCGACCCCTGGCTGATGGTCAGCGTACGAGCCTTGTGGCAGACCTGCACCTTGCCGCTCGGCACGTGGCCCTTGCCGGAGACGAGCTGCGCTGCCGGAAGCGCCAGCAGGAAGGCGCCGAAGATGACAAATACGAGACAACGTTTCATTATCCGTCCTCCTTTTCTTGGGCGGATCCGCCGCGCCGCAGCGACCGGCTTCGCCGCGGCTCCGATGGCGGTGCGGAGCATATCAGCGGGGGTGGGCGGGCGCAAGCGACGTGCGCGGATCTTCTGCCGGCGCCTGCTCCCCTTCGTGGCCGCGTGCCCGCTCGCGTGCTTTCCCGGCAGCGCGGCGGGACAGGAAGCCAATCCCGAGGCGCTGCGCGTGTTCCTCGATTGCGCGGTTTGCGATTTCGATTACCTGCGCACGGAGATGACGTACGTCAACTACGTCCGCGACCGACAGGACGCCGAGGTCCACGTGCTCGTCACGACCGAGCCGACGGGCGGCGGAGGGACCGCGTACACGATCGACTTTATCGGTCTCCGGCAGTTCGCCGGCGCGACTGAGCGGCTGCGCTACGTCGCCGCCACGACGGATACGGAGGAGGAGGTGCGCCGTGCCTTCGCCCGCCGGCTCCAGCTGGTTCTGGCGCGCTACGTGGCTGCCACCCAACTCGCCGATGATCTCACGGTCGTCCATCGGCTGGCCGCCGGGCGCCGCAGCGCTGCGAGTCCCGCGGACGATCCGTGGAACTTCTGGGTGCTACACACGCGCCTCAGCGGCAGCCTGAACAGCGAACAATCGATCAAGGCTCGCTCGTTCTTCGGGTCGTTCTCCGCCGAGCGAACGACCGAGGACTGGAAGATTCGGATCGGCACGAACGGAAGCTACAACGGCACCCGCTTCGCGCTCGGCGACGGCGGCCGCTTCTCGAACACGACGCGCAGCTTCGACGTCACGGGGGTCGTCGTCGGCAGCCTCGGTTCGAACTGGGCGTGGGGGATCGGCGGCTCGGCCACCGCGTCGACCTTCGTCAATCAGGACCTGACGCTGCGCATCGCGCCCGCCGTCGAGTACAACATCTTTCCGTACGCCGAATCGACGCGGCGCCAGCTCACGTTCAGCTATGCGATTGGGGCGAACGGGTTCCACTACGAGGAGGAGACGATCTTCGGCCGGACGTCGGAAGCGCTGATGGACCATACCGTCACGGTATCGTTCGACATGAAGCAGCCATGGGGTCAGACGGGCCTCGCGCTCGAAGCGGCGAACTTCCTGCGCGACGCGGCCAAGTATCGCGTCGTCCTCAACGGCACCCTCGATTTTCGTATCGTCCGCGGCCTGTCGTTGACGGTGTCGGGGAGCGCCTCGCGCATTCGCGATCAGGTCTTCCTGCCAGCGCGCGGGCTGACGACCGAGGAGATCCTGGTGCAGCGGCGGCAGCTCGCGACCGACTATCGGTTCAACCTCGCGCTTGGCGTCTCGCTCACGTTCGGATCCATCTACAACAACGTCGTCAATTCGCGGTTCGCCGGGTCGAGCGGCGGCATCATCCGCACGTTCTGAGCGTCGGCCGGTGTTGAGATGGAAGCGCGACGTGTCCTTGCCAGCTTGATCCCGAACGTCAGTAGTGCCCCGCCAGCGGTCGGCGAGGTCCAAGCGGGCCCCTTCGGAACTGCGCACTCCGGAGTCCGCATTGCGTTACCACGGGCCGGCACGTCTCGGGAAAACGTGACCCCTTGCCAGGCGCCCGAGGATAGTCGAGCCGGCGCCCGACACCATCCGCGGCCTGATCGACGCAATTGTCCTGGAGCCCGAAGCAGATCGACTGAAGATCACGTTGAAGGGACACGTGCATAACGTCGCTGAGAGCCGCGAAACGGTCATCGACGATGGCGGTCCGAGATACAGGAGCGCGTCGTAGTAGACGAGTTCCCGCTGCTGAAGCCGCGTGTCCCTGAGGCCCACCAGGCTGGGAACCAGTCATTCAGGGGATCCACAACATTCGGTTATATCTCCTTCACGCAGCCTAAGCTAGGCTCAAGAAAGTGGCTGTCAGCAGACAAGAGACGGGCGCCTCGGGAGGAAACCTCGTCTCAGCCCGTTCACCCCATTTCGGTTGACGATATGCGTGTGCCATAAACATCGACAGGGTGAGCGCCGTCGGCAATAACAAGAGCACGCGCCGTATCGTGTGCATCGTCAGACACTCGAACGTGTTATCGGCTCAGCTGTTGACTCTGGCTTGAGGGTCGCGTCGGCGTCGGGTGCAACACAGTTGTGCTCGAGACCAATCGTGGCCGCCGCGCCGCGGGCCTGTGGCTCTCATCGGGTCTTTGCAGCTCCGAGCCACTGGATGGTCACTCCGATCGGATCGCGGCCAGTGGATCAACCCGCGCGGCGCGGCGCGCGGGAACGTAACAGGCGAGGGCGGCAACGGTGGTCAGCAGCGCGGCGGCGATCGAAACCGTAACCGCGTTGTTCGAGGCCAGGCCAGGCAGCCGCGAATTGATGATGCGGGTGAGCGCGACGGCTCCGAACAGGCCGGCCGCGACGCCGAACAGCATCATCCTGAAGCCGGCTCCGACAATGAGGGACACGACCTGACCGAACGTCGCGCCGAGTGCGATGCGGATGCCGATCTCGGGCGCCCGCTGCGTCACGAGACGGGCGATGACGCCGTAGAGTCCCAGCGCCGCGAGAAACAGGCCGAGCGCTGCGAATCCGGCCAGCAGCTGATTCACGACCACGAGGGGGCGGTTGTCTTTGGCGATCAGCGCAGGCACGGGCTGCAGGTTCAGGATCGCCACATCCGGATCGAGCTCGGCGACGGCACGGCGAAACGGCTCCGCGAGAGCCGCAGTGGAGACGCCGTCCGCCGCGCGGACGGTCGCCATCACAAAGCCCCAGGGCTCCTGCTCCAGTGGCTTGTAGACCTGGAACGCCGTCGGCGGCGCCTCGAGGCTGACAAAACGAACGTCGCGCGCGATCCCGACGATCTCGGCCCACTCGGGATCCTTGTCGACACGTCCGAGGCGATGGCCGATCGCATCCTCTCGAGGGAACAGCGCATTCGCCATCGCTTCATTGATGACCGCGACACGGTGTGAATCGCGCCTGTCGGTCGGAAGAAACCCGCGGCCAAGCACGATGCGCGTGCCCACGGTATCGAAGTACTCTGGAGAAACCAGGTTGGTCAGCGCCGTCGCCTCCTTCCCTGGCGCCGGTCGCTCGCGCCCTTCGACGACGTACGCGCGCTGGCCAGGGAGGAATCCGAAGAGCGGCAGGTCGACGTCGACGGACGCGGTTCGCACGCCCGGGAGCACTGCCAGCCGCTTCTGCAGCCGACGGAAGAAGATCAGCCGCTCGCGCTCATTGTCATGGCCCGCCAGGAGAAGCCTGCCGGCCAGCAGCGGCGCTGGACTCCAGCCGACATCCGGCGTCAGCAAACGCCGAATGCCATAGCCGAACGTCGATGCGCCGGCGAGCAGCACGAGCGTGAGCGCCACCTGTGTGACGATCAACGCGGTCCGAAAGCGGCTGTGAGAGGGGCCGCCAGTCATTCCGCGCGCGCCGCTCTTGAGCACTTCGTTCGCGTTGATGCGTGACACCACCCAGGCAGGCGCGACACCCACAAGCAGCGCTGTGATGACCGCCCCGAGACTGCCGAACGCCAGCACGCGCCAGTCGACCGGGAACGCGAGCGGTGGACCGTCGCCGCTCAACTGACGTGCGAGCCAGTCCGTGATCCATATCGACAGCAGCCAGCTCGATACTCCACCCGCGGCCGCGAGCAGCAGCGATTCGATCGCCACCGGCCGCACGAGTTGGCCGGTCGACGCACCGAGCGCCGCCCGCATCGCGAACTCGCGCGAACGCATCACCGCGCGCACCATCAGCAGATTCGCCAGATTCGCGCACGCGATGAGCAGGACGAAGCCGGACAGGCCAACGAGCAGCAACATGATCGTGGTGCCGGCATTGTTCTGGACCGTGCTCTGGATGGGCGCCGCACGCAGAGCGAGGCCGCTGTTCTCCTGCGGGCGATCGGCTGCCAGTTGGCCTGCGACGACCTCGAAGCGCGCCTGTGCCTCAGCCGCGCTGACGCCCGGCCGATACCGCCCCAGGATTCGGAAGAGCGTCTCCGAACGGAAGCTGCGCTCCTCTTCCGTCAAGCCGAGAGGGCGATACACGTCAACGACGCCGAACAACGGCCGCACCTCGGCGCTCGCCGGCAGCACACCGACGATCTCGACCTGTTCGCGATCGAGTCGCACGATTCGTCCAACGACGTTCGGATCGGCGTTGTAGCGGGATCGCCAGAACGAGTCGCTCAGGATGATGACGCCGTTGTGACCCTCGGCATCCTGGTCGGGCCGGAACGCGCGCCCGAGCGCCGACTGAATCCGGAACACGTCGAAGAAGCGCGCGGAGACACGCAGACACTCGATGTAGCGCGCTGAGCGCCCAGGCTCCGCGATCGTGTAGCCCCAGTGGAGGTAGGCCGCGAGTTCCGCGACGTCTCGCGTTCGACGCTCGATTTCGAGGTAGTTGGGGCCGCGGTGGGACCCTTCGGGGTCCTGTGCGCTGACGCGATCGAGGCGGAACACGCGCTCGGATTCGTCGATCGGCAGCGGCCGCAACAGGAACGTATTCAGCACGCTGAACATCGCGGTGTTCAGACCGATGCCCGCAGCCAGCGTGATCACGGCAACCGCCGTGAACCCGGGGCTCCCCGTCAGCTGCCGGATCGCAAATCTCAGAGCGGTCATGGGCGGCTCCTGCAGGTAATCGCCGGCGGGCACCGGGTCCAACCAAGGGAGGTGCCACGTATTGTGCCCCCGGAGTCAATACCGCGTGTTACAGAACTGCGTTCGTACGCGTGCCGCTGTCAAACAATGCGCACGGGCAATCTGGTCGCTCCCGCATGCGGGCTGCGGGGCACCTTCGGCGGCGATGCGTGCCCACCAGAGACCCTCCTCGTTACTGATCGGCGGCTTGAACGACAGGATCGCCGACCGGACCCCCGGCGTGTCGCGGAGGCGGCGCAACAGTTCGGAGTAGTACGACGTCACCGTCGCGTCGGCGCGTCCGCGACCGCGTGCGCTCACGGGCGACAAGGAGTCGACGGTGACGACGAGCAGGTTCTCGCGATTGAAGCCGATGTCCGTCGCGAGAATCCCGCGGAGATTGCGCACGAACAGTGCGGACCCCGCCAGCAGCGTCAGCAACGCGACCTGCACGACCATGAGCGCCCGCGCAAGGCGAGCGCGTCGCACGCCGACGGTGTGCCTCCCGATCGCTTCGAGGATCGGGCCGGGATCGATCCGCGATGCGCGCGCGATCGGCGCGAGCGTGAAAGCGGCCGTCGAGGCCACGGCGGCGAGCGCGCTGAAGGCGAACACCCGCCGGTCAGGCGAGATGGCCAGCACGACGCTTTCATAGCTCGTGGAGAGGAGCTGCACGAGCAGGTCGGCGGCCCAGAATCAAAACAGCAGGCCCAGCGCTGCACCGGCCGCCGCGAGCAGCAGCCCCTCGACCACGAGTTGCTGGACGATGCGGCGCCGGCCGGCACCGAGGGCGAGGCGAAGTGCCAGCTCGTGCTGGCGTCCGGCCGCAGCCGCGAGCAGAAGATTCGCAACGGTGGCGTCTCGCGTGGGCCAAGTTGGTCGAACCCGCGGCAAGGCTTGTGCCGTGCGACCAGCCTTCAGAAATCGACGTGTTCAGAGGCGCAACCCGCATCGCGGCCTTTTCGCTGTTCGAATGCGCACAGCGACGTCTCAAAGCCGCCTCAAGAACTGGAGCGCCCGCGGTTCGACGGCCTTCGCACCGCCCTTACCTTGCCGTTGCGCCCGCCGCCGCAGAAGAACTGATCGCGGCCGTCGGACTCGAGCCCGGACACGTTGACGCCTGGCAGCATGTCGACTGGTTCGGGGCCTCTCCCGTTAGGCCGGTGGTCCGACAGTATCGAGGAATGTTGCGCTGACGATAGCTCGTGCATGATCAGCTAGGTATCGGTCTGCTGCTGGAGCCATTTGATCAGGGTGCGAAAGAACTCGTCGCGGACTGCCGGTTCAAGCCATGGATAGTGGCCGCAGTGTTCCCACTCGACGTATTCGATCTGCGGAATCCAGGGTTCCAGGCTTGCGTAGATCATCGCGCCGGGATGCGGATCCGCGGCGCCGTGCAGCATGAGGACCGGTGCGCGAATGGTCTCGAACGCGCGGGGATAGACGCCTTCCTCCTGCAGCCGCATCATGTCGTCCCATGTTTGCTGGTGCGCCCGTGCGTCGCAGCCCTCGAAGCCGGGATCGCTGGAACCGATGTCGTAAGAGTACAGCGGCAGCATCAGGCGCGCGCGTCGTGCCAGCCGCGCGTCCGGATCGGGGCACTCCAGGTCCAGGGCCCGGAGTCGGTGCCGCACTGATTCGTCGGTGCGCGCATCGAGAATCGCGCGAAACCGCTGGCGCGCCGCAACGGTGAACGTGCCAGAGCCGATCAACACGACTGCCGCGACGCGGTCACCATGTTCCGCGGCATACGCGAGAGCCAGCATCGCACCCCATGAGTGCCCGAGGAGCACCACGCGACTGCCGCCGCAGCAGGACGCGATCACTTCGTGAAGGTCGGCAACGTGACGAGCTACTGTGAGGGCCTCCTGGTCGCTTCCTCGCTGAAGTGGTTCCAGGACACGAAAGGCGTCACCGAGTCGTCGCGCCACCGGCGCCATGTACCGCGGAGCGCCGGGGCCGCCGTGCAGCACCGCAACGAACGGCCCCGACGTGCCGTACTCCCGAACGTGAATCATGCCGCACCAACCGCGTTGGCCCGCCGCGTGTCGATGGACTGCGTAGACCTCGGCTTCCTCTTGTTTCGATGCCAGACTCAGTGCCCTCTCAAAGTAGACCACGGCTCGTTGCGAGCCGCGCGAATAGCGGGCATCAAGGTGGCGACGCTCGCCGTGAAGAGCAGCAGCGCAATCGACACGCCGTACGTAAATGGTTCGACTGAAGACGTGTTGGTGAGGACGTTCGTCGATTTCAGGATCGTGACGCCGATCGCCGCGCAAAGGCTTCCACCCACAATGCCCACCACGAACGGCCAGCGCAGCGACCAGAAAAACAGTGCGATGATTTGGCGGCGGCTCGCGCCGAGCGCAACACGCACGCCGATTTCGTGGGTCCGCTGAGCAGCGGCGAACGCCATGAAGCCGTAGATTGCAATCACTGACAGGAACAGCGCCAGCGTCGCGGGAATGGCCGTGATGCCGAGCACGGCATTGTACCGGCTGGCCTCGCGCGCAAGCATCATCGCGATTGTTTCCGGACGCGCGGACAACTTCTGATCGATCAGCTGCACCTGCGCGCGGATGGCCTGCATCAGCGGCCGGGCGTTGCCGTCGAATTGGAGAAGCGGCGCGATGCTCGCGACATCCGCCCTATAGATGGGTTGGTAGATCATCGGCTCGTCGGGTTCCGTCGGTCGTGTGCTCGACGTGTCGTTGACGACGCCGATGATTTGCGCCGGGTCGTCGTTGCCGAAACGGATATGCCGGCCTACGGCGTCCGCACCGGGAAAGAACGTTCGTGCGAACGACTCCGACACGACAATGGGCATCACTGGCGCGGGTGTACGCGCCTGCAGATCGCTAAACAGGCGACCCGACCGCAGTCGCAGTCCGGTTGTCGAGAAGTATTCCGGCGACACGCACCGGAAGGACGTCACGATTGTGCGGTACGTGGCCGTGTCGAGTGAGAAGGACGTGCGCGGGATACCGCGAAACGGAGGCGGGCTGGCGAGGGCCACGGCGCGCACGCCTGGAAATGCCTGAAGACGTGGAATGAGCCGGTCGTAGAACGCGCGGGCGGACGGACCCGAGTAGCCGAAGTGCGACAGGTCCACGTCCGTCACAATCACGGCATTGGCGTCGTAGTCGGGCGTGATGCTGGCCAGGCGGCCCTGTGCGCGGACGATCACACCAATTACGATGAGCAGAGCGAGGCTAATCGACAGCTGGTTCGCGATGAGCGTTCCTCGCAGCGTGGAGCTGACCGTGGAACCGCCCCCGTAGCCGGCCGGCTTCAATGCCGTGACCAGATCGACTCGCAGCGCTTCCAGCGCGGGCGAGACACCCGCGACGCACCCGGCCAGCAACGCCAGGCCGAGGGTGAATGCAAGCACGCGCCAGTCTGGCGCGAATGCGTTCAGCAGCGGAAAATCCGTCAGGAGCTGCGCGACGTGCTGCGGCAAATAGTACGCCAGCGCGATACTTCCGAGCGCCGCGCAGCCTGCGAGAGCGACAGTCTCGGTCAACAACTGTCGCCGCAGTCGGGAGCGGCTTGCTCCCAGCGACAATCGCACTGCCATCTCATTACGACGCGACATGGCGCGGGCGAGGAGGAGTATGGTCACGTTGGCGCAGACCTGCAGCAGGATGAGCATGCCCGTTCCCAGGCAGAGCGCGACCAGCAGCGGCATCGTGCGAGCCGTGTTGGGTTCGTGGATAATCGCGCCGTCGGTGACGAGCATGCCGGTCACTTGACCGGGATGCAGGCGGTCCAAGGACTTCGCGATGATGTTCAGTTCGGCCTGTGCCTCGCTGATCGTGTGTCCTGGCGCAAGCCGACCTGAAAGATTCAGCCACGCATGACGCCCCGGCGCATCGCGGAAATAATCCGTCGGTCCCTGCAGGATCGGTTGCATCGTGTAGGGAACGTATAGCATCGCCGCGACCGGGCCGTAATCATCCGGTGCGACGCCAACGACGGTCAGCAGGCTGCCGTTCAAGCGGAGCATTCGTCCGATGACGTCGTGATCCCTGGAGAAATACAGATCCCAAGCGCGTTCGGTCAGCACGACGACAGGTTCACCGCCGGGTGCCGAACAGTCGGCTTCGAGCAATCCCCGTCCGAGCCGGATCGGTCCGAGATGCGCCGAGAGGAAATTGCAGGACACGAACTTGCCGCGCAGCGCGAAATCGTCGCCGTCGCCAAGCATGAAGGAGACCCAGCGGGACGCTGTCACCGCGGACAAGGTGCGCGTCGCGCCTCGGATCGCGTAGAAGTCCTCGAGCGTGACCATGGTCTGCGGACCATGCGATTCGCGGTGCCATTGTCCTGACAGCCGCGCATAGATTTGTACGGAGCTGTCAGGATAGAGGCTCGCGGGACGGAACAGCAGACCGTTGAGTACGGAAAAGGCCACTGAATTGATGGCGAGACCAACGATGAGTGTCAGCACGACGGCAACTGACAGGGGACCCGTGCGACGGATCACCCGGACGGTGTAGCGGAGGTCCTGCGACAACACCTCGAGCTCGTGTCGCAAGCTGGTATCGCGAACAGACTGCTCGCGCTCTTTAGGTGGTCGACCCATCACGCCGCGCAGCCATTGACGAAGGGTCATAGTGCGCCGGATGGTATCAGCGGAAGGGGCGCCGGTGACTGGAAGTCGCTGGCCCCACCGCACCTGTATGCATCATTTCTCAGCAAAGAATCGTGCTTCCGCCCTGATCACGACGGGCGCGGCCGCGCTCGGAATCGTTGCCGGGTCGAAGCGCCACTGCCTCACAGCATGGATCGTCGGCTGTGTAAGCCATGGAATGGACTCGACCACTCGCGTGGCGACGACGACACCTCGTCCGTCTATCGCCGCTTCAACCACGACGCGTCCCTGAATGCCCAGGCGCATCACCATCGGGGGATAAACCGGACGCACGTCCTTCACCTTCTTCGGAGTGCTCATTCCGTCCGCTGCCGCAAACGACGTCTCGCCGTAGACCCACTCGATGTCGGCAGCACCCGTGACCGGCGGGGGTGGTGGCGGGGCGGGATACGCAGTGACACTCTCCCACTCCGAAGATGTCGCGGTCGCGGTTGATCCCGACGTCGCTGCCCGCGATCGAACGACATCCGCCTGCTGAATGAGGGCTCCTCGACGCACGGCATCGGATTCAATTTGCGCCTCAGCCCGGAGGAGGAGGCTTTTGTAGACCATCGCGTCACGAAAGTCCGGGTCAGCGGCGAGTGCGCGGTCCTCGGCAGCAAGTCCACGGGCGATGTACGACATGCGATCGTGGCGCCTGAGCGCGGCGTCCGAGAGCTTCGCGAAATAGAACGTCGCAACGAGATGGTGGAGTGGAGCGTTCGACGCTTCGCGTTCAGCCGCGTCTTCCAGTGTCTCGACTGCGCGTTCGAACTGCCCACGCCGATTGTAAAGCGCAGCGAGCGCCTGCCACCGTGTTGTTTCACTCGGCGCGGCTTCTGCGCTCCTCCGCAACGTCGCTTCCGCTTCCGCAAGAGCGCCGCGGCTTTCCTGGAGCCTGGCCAGTTCTTGTGCGCCTCGCCAGTCCTGCGGTGTCGAGCGGACATTCGCCTCCAGCTGCTTCTCTGCGGCTGTGGCCGGACGGGTCTGATTCGGCCGCGGGTCTCGCGGTGGTTGTGGCAGGGCCGAAACTGCATCGGCGGTCCTAAGGGAGATCAGGCTGGCGGCGGCGATGCCGACGGCAATGGCGGCTGACGAGATGCTCAGCGTTCGAGGTGTCATGACATCCTCCTCATCGAGGCCACTGAAAGGGAACCTGAAGACGCGCAATACCCAATTGAAATTCCGGCGCGAGCACGGTAAGCAGATATATGCGCATAACGGCGATAATCAAAAAGACGGCACACAATGGTCATCAGATCTTTATCGGGAAACTCCGGAGTCCGTTGCGAACACGCGAGCCTTCGCGAACGAGACCGGCTTCATTGCGAGCGCCCGAAGCTGACGCGTACCGTGAGCAGGGCCGGATGCAGCGTCGTGCTGGCAGCAGCGGCAAATTCCCACCGTCGGATTGCCTGAATCGCCGACTGGCCCAGAACGCCGTCCGGCGCGACCTCCGCATCCGTGACGCGCCCGTCTTCATTGATCCTCGCTCGCACAAGGACTTGCCCTTCGAGTCGGGCCGCCACCGCCACTGGCGGATAAATGGGTTGCACCTCCTTTATTGCAACCGGCGGTGGCCCATCGGTCGCGACTGTGTAGGATGTGCGACCGTATTGAAAAATCGGCTCGCTCGGAGTTAGAGCAGCCGGCGGCGGTGGTGGCGGCGGTGGATCAGGGAGCGCCGTCTGCGTCTGCCGCGCGCCTGTCGGTGGCGCAGGCAGACCGGGCACGTTCGGGGTCAGAGGACCAACGGCAGCGAGCAGGAGCAGCATGGACAGAATCGCTGCCGCCGGTGCCGTGCGAAGCGTCATGGATTTCGCGAGGCGCACCTGCGCGACGCGCCATGCGACATCGTCGGCGATCCCCAACGTCAACCGCATGACCATTTGAATGGCGAGTTCCGCCTGGGTCACCTCGGGGTCGTGTGCGCCCTCCCACAGATCCGACTCGATTTCGCGGCACCGTGCCTCGCGAACGGCGGGCGGCAACCGCCAGGTATATATGCGCGTCCACCGGCGCACACACGCGGCGACGAACGCAGCGACGCGTGTCATGCAGGAGCCTCTCCGCGGCGTCGGCGGATGGGCACCCGCCGGCGTGACGGCGACGACTCCCGTACCACTGATTCGGCGAGTGCCGTCAGGGTATACAAGCGACGGCCGGGGCGATTTTCCTTTGCCGCGATCGCCGGATCTTCACGACGACTCTCCAGCAGGCCCATTGCTTCGAGACGGCCCAACGCCCGATACAAGGTGCCATAGGCGGTGAGCAGCCTCGAGTCGCTGATGTCCGTCAGCTGTTTGGCGAGCTCGTATCCGTGAAATTCGTTGACCCCTCGGCGTCGCAAGGCGGCCGCGGCCGCGCAGATCGCGGTTTCCAGAGGCACTAGACTGCCATGCTTCCGCCGCACGCCTAACTATATGCAGATATATGCGTATTACGTCAACAACCGATCTCTTGCAATCCGACGCAATCCAACGGTCCCGCATCCGCGCGCGAAGACCGCCGGTCACCACCGACCGGCCGATGCCGATCTGACGGTGCCGCTGCGTTACGCCAAACCCATCAGGGCGTAAAGTCCATAAGGCGGCCAGCAGCAGCGCGAGCGCGCTGAACAAGCCAGCGGCCCCATTCGTCGCGAGCTCGGCGTGCGAACTATTCAGGCTGGTGAACCTAACCTTCGCCACTTGGAACCAGATTGTGCTGTGGCTGCGCACGCTCGACACCTTCCGTCCAGACGCAGGCGGATTGAGGCGCTTTTCGATGGCCCGACACCCATAAATTCTCACTTGATATCAAAAGATAGCTTATGATATCTGTTGTGGATGGGGCGATCAATCGGACTCCGCTATTCGTCAGGTTGCCGAAAGATCAGGCAGCAGCCCTCGACCGTCTCGCTGACGTGACTGGCCGCCATAAACAGCACCTGGTCAGCGAACTGCTTGCAGATCGGTTGACGTCGGGCGCGGGTCCCGTTTCCGTGGGCCGAGTTGAGGTGACAAACACTCCTATCGCGCTCACCGACGAAGTGCTCACCCTCGAGGAGGCTGCCGCGCTTCTCAAGCTCCCAGCTGACACTGTCCGGTCTCGTGCCGAGGAGGGCGACTTGCCGGGCCGGCGCTTTGGCAAAGAGTGGAGTTCGCGCGAATAGCGGTACTCGCGTGGCTCGCGGACGGCGATCCGCAAAAGCGGAGACACACATCTTCGACAGAGCGAACGTGAGCTCCGCATGAATGTGCAACGACTGACGGAAGCGGCGTTTCTGATCGGCATCGCATTCGGGAGTAGCCTGGTGGCGCAAAAGCCTTCCCTCAATTACCCGTCGGCGCGGCGCGCCGACGTCATCGACAACTACTTCGGGACGAAAGTGGCCGACCCGTACCGGTGGATGGAAGATCTCAATTCGCCTGAATTGAAACAGTGGATCGACGCCGAGAACGCCCTCGCGTTCGGCTACCTCAACGCACTGCCGCAGCGGGACGCGTTGAAGGCGCGCATCACCGAGCTGTGGAACTATCCGAAGGTGACACCGCCGCGATACGAAGGCGGGCACTGGTTCTACAGCCGGAACACCGGACTGCAGCGGCAGTCTCCCGTCTTCATGCGTGAGACGCTGAACAGCCCGGAAACCGTGGTGCTCGATCCGAACAGGCTGTCATCGGACGGTTCGATTGCCCTCTCAGGTTTTGTCCCGTCGCCCGACGGACGGCACTTCGCGTACGGTCAGTCTCAAGGCGGCTCGGACTGGTCGACGTATTACGTCCGTGAGCTCGGCACAGGCAGGGAGCTGCCCGACGTGATTCACTGGGTGAGGTCCCTCAGCGTTGCGTGGACCAGAGACGGCAGGGGCTTTTTCTACGGGCGGTACCCCGAACCTCGACCCGGCAAGGCGCTCGAGGATGTCCTCCGCGACAAGAAGATCTACTACCACGCGATCGGAACACCACAGTCGGCCGATCGCTTGATCTACGACCGTCCCGAAGAGCCGATGCTCTTCATCGACGTCGATATCGACGAAACCGGACGGTACGTCTTCTTTCAAACGCAGAGGAGCATCAGCAGGAACGAGCTGATCGTCAAGGATCTCGTCAATCCGCTCGCGCCCGAGCTCGATGCTCCTGCACGAGCGCTGTATCTCGGCCACACGGCCTTGTACAAGCCGCTCGGCCTCGTGAACGGGACGTTGTACATGCTGACGGATCGTGACGCTCCGAACAGGAAAGTGGTCGCGGTGCCAATCGATCGGCCGGATCCATCCAACTGGAAGACGATCGTGCCGGAGACGAAGAACGCGATTGAGACTGCACAGCTCGTCGGCGGAACAATCGCCGTGACTGCGCTCGTCGACGTGGCCGGCGACGTGCGTTTCCATAATCTCGATGGAACGGCGGCGGGACGGATCGCCACTCCCGGTCTCGGGTCGATCGCGGGTCCGTTCGGACGCTATGGACGACCAGAGATCTTCTACACGTTTACGTCGCCGCTGTACCCCGTCACCGTATTCCGTTTCGACCTCGCCACCGGCAACAGCAATCCGTTCGAGGCGCCGACGGTGACCTTCGACCCCACACGCTACCGAACGGAGCGTGTGTTCGTCGTGTCAAAGGACGGCACACGCGTTCCGCTCTTCATCGCCCATCACAAGGGGCTGAGGAAGGACGGCGCAAACCCGGCCATGCTGTACGGGTTTGGCGGGTTCGGTCTCTCTGACGCCCCGCAGTTCCGCCCCGAGGTGATTGCCTTTCTGGAGCGCGGCGGCGTCTACGCGACGGCAAACATCCGCGGCGGCGGCGAATACGGTCACACATGGCACGAGGCGGGCATGTTCGAGAAGAAGCAGAACGTGTTCGACGATTTCATCGCGGCGGCGGAGTATCTCGTACGGGAGAAGTACGCGTCGCCTCAGACGCTGGGCATCATGGGCGGATCGAACGGCGGGCTGCTCGTCGGCGCTGTGATGGAGCAGCGCCCCGATCTGTTCGCCGTGGCTCTCCCGGGCGTCGCTGTGTTGGACATGCTGCGGTTTCACCGCTTCACCGGCGGTGTGGTGGGAACGGCTGAATACGGTTCCGCGGACAACGCGACGGAGTTTGCCTACTTGTACAAGTACTCGCCGCTGCACAACGTAACGCCCGGCGCGTGCTATCCGGCAACGCTCATCACAACAGCGGATCATGACGATCGTGTCGTCCCGAGCCATTCGTTCAAGTTCGCCGCGACGCTCCAGGCGGCGCAGGGATGCGACAAGCCGGTGCTCATTCGAATCGAGACGCAGGCATCGCACGCCTATCGGCCGACCGATAAACGGATCGCCGAACTCGCCGACGGGTGGGCATTTGCGCTCGCAAACATGAGAGTTCGCCTGCCCGACACTGCGGCCCGCTAAAACGAGCGCGCACATGATCTACGCATTGAAGCGCAGCAGCGTCGCGTTGCCATGGTTCGATTAGCTATTTGGGATCGAGATTCCGATCGTGTGGAATCAGCAGGTTGAAGTTGGCGAACCGGACGGGAATCGAACCGCCTGAGCGTCGGATTACCCGCGAGTAGTCTCTAGGTAGCGACGAACGCCGGAGGATCGGCCAACTGCCAGTACGGCGTTACTCCTTAATCTTGGCGAGTTCGGTGTCCTCGCCGGGGTTGTGTGCCTAGGTGAGATCGGGCGTGGCTATCACGTAAAGTCGTGAACCGTTGACCCCAGCTCCCGCCGGCTGGATTCCGCCCGCATGACCGGTGCCTCGAATCGCACCGCACGGGTCGCACACGCCAAAAACTGCAATCCGAAACGGTAGTGGCGACGGTTGCTCCACCTGCGCGCGAATAGGTGCGACTGTGCGGCGACTGCTTCGGTGGCCGTCTTCAGGATCCGATGAGACGATCTCCACCGGCCTCGCGGAAGGCGGCGAGCGCCCGTTGCCGGCCGGCTTCGGCTTCTTCCAGCATCTCGCGGAAGGCGGGGACATTACGCAGACTGTCGAACTGCGGCCAGCTGGAGAGCGTCGGCGCAACGAAGTACCCCTTGGCGACTGCTCGCCGCAGATACTCGATTCCGGTTTCGAACTCACCGACGTCGCACAGTAGCCAGCCCTCCTGAAAAATCCCCTCGGGGTCGATGCGAATCTTGAAGCCGCCGAACTCTGCCGCACGATCGATCATCTCTTGCGCCCGGCGATCGAGCCAGGCGGTCAGATATTCGATCCATGACTGGAACAGCGGAATGCGCGATGCCTGCCGCATTTCGAGCAGCTTGCGACGCGCCTCGTCGCGACGGCCCGTCAGTCCCAATCCGATGACCCGAATTCCATCGTCGGCCCCCGCGATCACGCGCGGAGGCACAATCGCCAACAGCCGATCGATGTCGCCCGCCATCAGCAGGGTTTGCTCGACGCTCGTCGGAACGTTGGGATCGAGGCGGCGGGCCTCGGCGTGCGCGGCGACCGACTGCTCGTAGAGCCCGCAGTATCGGCAGGCGTGAACCAGGCCGGCGAACAGCTCGGGATCGTTGCCGTGGCGGCTCGCTTCGCCGAGCAGCCGCACCAGCGCGCTTTGCGCCTGACCGCTGTCGGCTTCCAGGTTGGCGTAGAACTTGTGCGCGACCGACAATCGCGGGTTCAGCGCCAGCGCGCGCCGGAACGCTTCCTCGGCGCGCAGGGCACTGTCGGGCGCCGCCTCGATGTACTTGCCGATGACACGATGGCAGCGCCCGAGATGCGCCCACGCGCGTGCGAAGCGGCTATCGAGCTCGAGGCACTGCTGATAGAGATCGCGCGCAGCTCGAAGGCCGTCATATGTCCGGGCGGCATCGTTCGCGCGGAGATACAGCTCGTAGGCGCGCGCGTCATGGGGAGCGTTGGGCGTCGGACTGGGGGTGCCGATCGAGAGTGGGTGGGACAGTGCGTCCGACACGCGCCGTGCGATGTCGTCCTGCAGGCTGAACAGATCGCCGAGCGACGACTGGACGGTGTGCGACGTGACGAGCGTTCCACCCGGCGCCTCAACGAGCTGTGCCGATGCACGCAGTTGATCGCCGGACCGCAACAGCGTTCCCATGACGACCCGGTCGACGTCGGCTCCGGCCGCCAGCGCCTTGAGATCCGGCGTGTCGGCGACGAAACGCGCGGCCACGGCGCTGGAGCGGACGATCAACGACGAGTTGCCGGAGAGCGACGTCGCGATCGCGTCCGGCAGGCTGAAAGAGAGGAAATCCGTTTCCGGATCGGGCCGAAGCATGCGAAACGGCAGCACGACGATCCGCGTCAGCGCCTGGGCCAGCGCCGGCGTCGCGCCCGTCTGGAGGCCGCGAATCGCGCGAAGACTGTCGGCCATCGCGTCCGCCGATACGGGCCGGTCCGCCGGCTCCTTGGCCATCGCCTGGCGAATCACCCGATCGACGGCGGACACGGCGGGAGATCCGGTCAGCGCCGGCGGCTGCTCGTAACGGGTCGCGTGCAGGACTTCGATCAGGTCGCGGCCGCCAAACGCGGGGCGGCCCGCAAGCATCTCAAAGAGGATCGTGCCCGCGGCGAACAGGTCGGTACGCGCATCGACGCCTTCGCCTGCCGCTTGCTCGGGTGCCATGTAGCGCGGCGTGCCCATGACCATTCCCGTCCGGGTCACCTCGGCGTCGATGCTGGCCGAGCCGTCCACCTGCGGCCGGGCAAGGCCGAAGTCCAGTAGTTTCACTCCATGGACGGTCAGGAACACGTTCGATGGCTTCAGATCGCGATGGACGATCCCGCGGGCGTGCAATGCGGAGAGTGCCGCCAGCATGCTCAGCGCGATCGAGACAGCCTGGTCCGGGCTCATCGGCCCGCGGCGCAACCGCTCGGCGAGCGATTCCCCCTCGAGCAGTTCCATCGCGATGAACAGCCGGCCGTCCTGTTCGCCGACCTCGTAGATCTGGCAGATGTTCGGGTGATTGACGCTCGCCGCCGCGCGTGCCTCGCGCCACACGCGCTTGTGCGCGCTCTCGTCGTTGGCAGGCGCTGAGAGCGTTTTAATGGCGATCGTGCGCCCGAGACGATCGTCGCGCGCGGCAAAGACGACACCCATGCCGCCTTCGCCGAGCTTGCGTTCAATCTTGAAGCGGCCGATGCGCTCGGGCATCGTCTCGCGGCCGACGCCGCTGCCGCTCGCGGCCTTCGAGCCGCGAGTAGCCGCCGTGGAGCCGGTCAGCCAGTCGTAGAGCGCGCGAAAACCACCGCGGGACGCGTTGTCGACGTGTCTATCTGCCACGCAGACATCCATAATACCGCTGCAGCAGCGGCGTCATGCTTTCAGGCTCACGACGTTTGAGGAAACAGTGCGCGCCGCAGCGAGTCAGACGCTTGCAGCTGCGCGATGGATGCCTGGAACTGTCGATCCTGCCGGATCGGATCGAGGTTGGGATCGCGCGCGAACAGCGAGTCGCACAGAAAGTCCGTTGCCGCGGCTGCGCGCAGCATCTCGACCGCTTCAGTATGTGCCGCTCAGCCCGACGCTCCTCGAGACGCTGCGTGTGTGTTGGCCGTGGATGAAGCCAACGACGTTGGTGTTTCCGGGCACGATCGCCGGTGGCGCGCTGACAAGCCGATCACAGCGCAGGTGCTCCGCCCACTCGTACGCCACACATTACTTGAGGCGGGGGACGACTTGTGCACCATCCAGCTGCTGCGCGGCCACCTGAAACTCGAACACACCTCGAATCCCAATGCCAATGTCGCTCACTTGGCGGCAGAATCTCGCAGCGATGCTTTGGTGCGGCGGCCGTCATCCGCTGTATGAGCTCGTTCGTAGGCGGAGCGGTCACGGCCCGATGCGTCGCTGGAGGAAAGACCTCTTTGAAATATTTTCAACTTCGTCGGAGACGGACATCAACTGCGAGGCACGACGTCGATCGGACGCGACTGCCGATACCAGGTCGGCAATTTCCGGAACGGCAGTCGGTGTTTAACTTCGCGTTCAACACGAACCCTGTTCGGAGCGGATCAAACCGAACGATCGGCTCATGCCGTTGCTCTGTGACCGCGTGGAGGGACCAGCCGGTTTTCGTGGCTCGAGAGCCATGGCGGACAGTGTCGTGAAATGACCCAGCGTGCAACGCTTGCCGTCGATGATGTGGTGAGGGCGGTCATCGCCGGCAAGCGTCGCATCATTGTGGTCGACGTCGAGGCGACTTGCTGGAAGAAGGCGGTGTTCAGCCGGAAAAAGGAGACCATCGAAATCGGCGCCGTGCTGTTGCTGCTCGATCGTGCCGAATCAAGGTGGCCCGAGTTTCAGACGTTCGTCCGACCACGGCGACTCCCTCACCTCTCCAGGTTCTGTCGCGAGCTCACCGGCATCTGCCAGGAGAATGTCGACGTCGCTCCCACCTTTCCGGAAGCGCTGCGGCTGTTCCTGGAGTGGTCACAACCGTTGGAGCGAGTCGTCCTGGCGACCTGGAGTCGCTACGATTTCTGGCAGCTCGATCTGGATCTGGAGGCTCACGGCCTCCCTAAGCTCACCATCCCTTGCCTCGACGTCAAGAAGCTCGCTGCGCGCATCGTCGGTACAAAGAGCTTCGAGGAGACCGCACGCGAGCTGGCTCCTGATGGCGTGGCCATGCCGAGGCACCGCGCCGTTGCCGATGCGCATCGAACCGCACGGATCCTGAACCGCCTGCTCCGTCCGCTCGTCTAACCGCGAGCCCCAGTGACATCGACGACGACGTGTGGTCCCGGGGTCGAGCAGGCGCCGTGTCGACGCCATGTCCCGCTCGGCGTCTGGGGAGTGCAGTGAACAATCAAGGCGAGGCCCGGTATTCGTGCCCGGTATTTGTGTATTGACAGAATTCCATTTCTGTCAATACACTTGGACGTGCCCAGTGCCGCCCGTCCCAAGCGCGCGCCCCGTCGGGAAGAACGAGTCTCCCGCACCTATCGGCTGCCGCTGTCGAAGTTGCGAGCGGCCAAGCGTGCGCTCGGCGCTGCGACTGCGACGGAAACGATCGAGCGCGCGCTCGATCTTGCCGTCTTTCAGCGCGAACTCATCGACGGAACGCGGGCGATGCTCGGGATCGAAATCACACCCCCAGACGCTGAGCGGTGACTCGAGGCTCGCGCAAGTACGTTCTCGATACTCAACTCTTCATCAACGCCTTTCGCGATCCGGTGGTCAGCGAGGAACTCCAGCGGTTCCATCGCGCCTTTTCGCCTTTTGAGCATTTCAGTGTGATCGTCGCCCAGGAGCTACGGGCTGGCGTGAAACGGCGCCGGGATAGAAAGATGTTGGAACGGAACGTCCTCAAGGTCTTTCAGCGAGCGAGTCGAACAATCACGCCATCGGCCGACGTCTGGCACAGGTCCGGAGATTTGCTCGCAGAAATGGCGAGACAGGAAGGACTGGAAATTGCCCGCCTCTCGAAAGCCTTCGCGAATGACGTCTTGCTCGCGCTCTCGTGCCGAGAAGCCGGCTGCGTGCTCGTGACCGACAACGAACGGGATTTTCACCGGATTCGACGCTTTGTTCAGTTCGACTTCACGAAGCCGTGGCCCGGGGGCCAAGTGACCTGATTGCGCTCGGTGCCAGCGTGTGTCGCGGGACCAGCGGATCACCTTCCGCAGCACCTTTTGAATTTCTTTCCGCTCCCGCAAGGGCAAGGCTCATTTCGGCCCACTTTCGTTGGAGCTCGGTACGGCTCCTCCGGTTCGAGGAGGCGTCTTTCGTTGTTCCAATCCTCTTCCACGGCATCGTGCGCGGAGTCTTTTCCGAAGGCAGCCCACCAGGAAGTCGCGACTGCGACGTCATCAATGGGCGGCTGACGCTCTCGCACGGCTTCGAGCATTCGTCCAGGCGGCGCTGATTCGACTTTCACCAACTCCTCAGGCGCCATGGATTGCGGATCGGCGAGTCCATCGCGATAGGCTCGACGAAGCGCGGGGAACACAACCAACGCCTCGATGTCGGCAGATTCGGCGACCAGGCTATCCCACACTTGATTCGGCTCCCGTTCGAGCCCCTCTTCGGCGAGCCACAGAAAATACTCGACGACAGGTTCGCGCGGGATTTCCGCCCAGGCCGCGAGAAGGGCGAGGGCGGTCACCCCGGCGCCCCGGCCGTACTGGTCGGCATCGCGATTCAGAATGAGGTTCTTGATCGGCGTTAGGTCTCCGTCACACACGGCCGCGAGGATCCGCGCGCCATCCTGGGTGACGATATCGCCGCCGATCTCGAACGGCTTCTCTTCCGGCAGCGACAACCACCGAATGACATACTGATACGCGCGCGGCTCACGCCACTTCGCCAACAGATAGAGCGCATACGAGAAGAGATTCGCCTCCCGGATCGAAGCGCTGGCCGGATTTGCGACGCCCCGATCGAGAGCCGAGAGGAGCGGTTCGATGAGCGCCTCCCGATGAGACTCCGCGGAGGCGAGCGCCTCCGCAGGCTGGATTGACGCATCTCGAGACAGCGTCGTCAGAATCTGCGATGGCGACAGCGTCGGCGCCGGCACTCGTCTCGGCTCTTGTGTGAATCGATCGATGCCCGCCCAGAACGGACACCGCGGGCAGTTCCGGCCCATGGGGTAGTCGATGCCTTCCTGATGCAGACATCCCATGATGCGGTCGGACGTGACCGCGTGCTTCACGCCGTACTCACGGAGAAAGTCAGCAACGCCGGCAGCAATCGTCGGATCGTGCCGCACGTCGACCGCGTGCGTCGTCCAGGTGCGCATCGCGGCGGGCTCGCGTTGGCCGGGCCGCTCGAGCACCGAGACGACGAGTTTCGTTGCGAACGTGTTGTCTGGCCCGTATGGCGCGATGGATGCCAGTGGGTACTGAGCGGAGCGCCGGCTGCGCTGTCGTGAGATGCTGGTCATCTGCGCGTCGCTGCAGATGATAATCGCTCCACCGCGGCCGCAGCCAGCAGACCGCGTTGAATAGCACTCATTGACTTCCGTTCGACGACGATGTCATCGTCGTCGTCATGCCGACAAACGATCGCGGCAACGGACCTGACGAACTGATCGAGCGCCTGAAAGCACAGGCGGCGGCCGTCGCCGACGGTCGCACTGTCGCCTACGAGTCCGACGGCCTGACGCCGGACGTTCAGGAGCAGTTCTGGCAGAACGTCGTCGCCTTCGAGACGGCCAGTAGCACCGACCTGACCAGAGAGTTGAAGGCGATCGGCGTGAAGCTGCTCGAGCCGGATGATCTGGACGACGTCGCGCTGCGCAAGGCGCGTTGGAGCATCATCGAAGGGCTTGCGAGACTGCGCGTGTTCCTGGATCAGACCGATCATTTAAGCGACCGCGAACTCTACACTCAACTGTTGCGCGAACTGCTGCCGCAAGAAATGCCCGCGCTCGACGTCGATGAGATCTCGGCGTGGCACATCGACGTGCTCGGATACGACAAGCCGGAACTGTACCTGAAGTACTACGCCGACGAAAAAACGCGGGAGTCCTGGCGAATCGACTTTCCAGACGATCTCATCCCTGGTCGCGAAGACCCGCCCTACGACCGGGATCGCCACCTGCCGCAGTACCATTGTCGCTGGCGACTCGATCATTGATTGTCCGTGCATGAACGCACGCGCGGCTACGGCGGGATGCATCGCTGACTTGATGAGATCCCGCCGAAGCGCAGAGCGCGAAGGCGGACAAATCGTGCCTCACCAGCCAATCCTCTTGACCAGCGGGTTGTGATTCCGTCCCTGACACTGACGCACCGGGCATGTGCGCTTCCCCTCGTACCGCGAGGGGGCTTGACATTGAATTCGCGCTACGTCATGCTTCCCTCATCACACGATGGGAGCGAATGACCGCGTACCACCAGACCTACTCAGCGGCACAGTCGATCTGCTGATTCTCAAATCTCTGGCCGGAGGACAACGCCATGGCTACGCGATTGCACAGTACATCCGCGCATCTTCCGGAGACGTGCTCGAACTCGGCGAGAGCTCTCTATACACCGCGCTGCAGCGGCTCCTGTTGAACGGCTGGGTGAGCGACGAATGGGGCGCCTCGGAGAACAACCGGCGCGCACGCTATTACAGGCTGACAGCAGCCGGTCGAAAACATCTCGCGGCGCAGACCCGTGAGTTCGATTTGGTCGTCACAGCTATCCAGCGCGTGTTGCGTACCGTGTAATAGATAGGCTCGACCGCATGCGCCTATTTCGGAGACTCAAGTATCTGCTTCATCGCGGGCGCCGAGAGCGGGAGCTCGCTGAAGAACTCGTGTTTCATCGCGACTTGGCGGAACAGGAACAGCGCCACGCGGGCCTTCCTCCGGAGGAAGTGCGGCGTGCGACAAACCTCCAAATGGGCAACACTACCCTTGCTCGAGAAGCGGCCCACCACGTCTGGTTTCCCGCCGCAATCGAAGGCGTCTTGCAGGACCTCCACTATGCGTGGCGCGGTCTAAGCCGCAGCAAGGCGCTTCTTGCCGTGGCCTGTTTGTCACTCGGTCTCAGCACCGGCTTCGGAACCGCGTTATTCAATGTTGTGAACGGTGTCATCCTTCAGCCCGTCACTGTGACACGCCCTGATGCGCTGGTCCGTTTTTGGGTCGGCAATGGCAACCGCATCTCCTGGCCGAACCTGCACGACATCTGTGACCAGACGCCCAGCGTGTCGTGCGTCGGCCACCGAGTCGATGAGCTGATGTGGCAACAGCGAGACGAATCTATCCGGCTCTTTGGTCAGGCGGTGAGTCCTCACTACTTCACGATGCTCGGCATCCAGGTGACCCAGGGCCGCGTGTTCACCAGCGAAACGGTACGGGAAACGCCGGACACCGTGTTAGTGACCCATGCGTTCTGGGAGCGGCAACTCGGACGCGATCCACACGTCATCGGGCGCACCCTCGTTCTCACGGGCCACCCGTACACCGTCATCGGTGTCTTG